>Ga0213882_10000030_pt1 | contig 86582 bp, 66 predicted proteins | sample BarmaccoBMER_R09_FD_160106 | JGI IMG/M metagenome (GOLD analysis project Ga0213882, IMG submission 160106) | Barbacenia macrantha exposed rock microbial communities from rupestrian grasslands, the National Park of Serra do Cipo, Brazil - ER_R09 ...
TCCAACAGGCTCCACTCCGGTCTCGACTACAGGACACCGCAAGAGGTCCTTAAAGAGTGGGTAGACTCGCAGGAAGCAGCGTAAGAAGCACACAATCCGACGGTCCGAAAAACGCGGGGCAGATCACAGCTTCGCGTCCGACGTCGCGATCGACTCGGCGGACTGATCCACGAATATTCCCAGGTCGCATAACGTGGATGACCAGTTCGGCACCCACAGGCCATCACAGGCAACTCGCACAGCGGGCTGATGGCCGCCGTCGCCGTTACCCGCAACCCCGAGCTCTACGCCGCCGCCGTGTGCTCCGGCGCGCTGACCGACATGATCCGCTACCTCCGTTTTGACCTCGGCCAGTGGTGGAGAAACGAATTCGGCGATCCCGAAGACCCGACCCAGCTCGATACGCTCCTGAGCTACTCGCCCTATCACCGCGTCACCCCAGGCACCGCCTACCCAGCAGTCCTGCTGACCAGCGCACGGCACGACCCCCACGTCGGAGCCGCGCACACCCGCAAATTCACCGCCGCGCTCCAACACGCCACCAGCAGCGACGACCCCATCGTGCTGCGCACCGAAGACGGTGTCGGCCACGGTCCCCGCGCGGCCTCCCGAACAATCAACGCAGAAGCCGACGCGCTCGCCTTCTGCGCCACCCACACCGGACTCGACCACAAGCCCTTACAACCTACGCCCGGGCGCTCTCCGCTAGTCGCTCTGCTTGCTTTGAGGGGGCAGGCGGCATGTCGCCGAAAATGGCCCGCCCCCGGGGCGACAGGGTGTCGTTCCCGGGGGCGGGGTGGTGTTGGCTGTGTGTCTAGTGTCGGGTGGTGACTGGTTTACGGGGCTGGAGGATGGCTCGTAGTGCGGTGCGCTGGCTCTCGGTGAGGGGTGGGGCGTGGGCGATGAGGTGCTGAATGTGCGCGGTGAGGGCGTCGGGATTGGGGGGTCGGGCCGCGCGGTGGTGCTCACCGTGTGTGGTCTCGGTGGGCTGGGCGGTTACGGCCGGGGTGTTGGCACATCACCTCCAGGTGGTCGAAGCGATCGGAGAGCGCATTATAGCTGCTTAACCACAGTGAAATAGCACTAATTTACACCTATTCGTGTGGTTTGGTCGGGTGTGGGGTGGGCGGCACCCCTCGCTCCTGGCACCTTGGATGACCGGAGGGCGAGAGCGATCACGATGCGCCGATTCCTCACCGATGTACCAGACGAGGGTGCCCCGGCGCGGCCACCGTGGCGGTTCTCCCTTGTGTGACCCGCGTGTGGTAGTGACGGTGCGTGATCGTTCACGTCCACGGTGCGGGTGTGGCCCTCCGCGCGCGGGCGCGCGCGAGGCCGTGGACGCAGGACAACAGTCACCTCACCTCCACAATGGCGTGCATGGATGATCTCGACCATTCCGAAGCGGTGTTCGTGGCCGCCTCGCCGCAGGCTCTCTATGAGATGGTCTCCGACGTGACCCGCATGGGTGACTGGAGCCCCATCTGCAAGGCCTGCTGGTGGGACGACGGCGACGGCCCACGGGTCGGCGCCTGGTTCACCGGCCGCAACGTCATCCCGGAGCGGACCTGGGAGACCCGCTCCCAGGTCGTGGTCGCCGACCCGGGGCGCGAGTTCGCGTTCCAACTACGGGGCAGCTGGACCCGCTGGGGCTACACCGTCGAACCGGTCGAGGGCGGGACCCGTCTGACGGAGTCGTGGCACTTCCCGCCCGATGCTGTCGCTGGCTTCCAAGAGCGCTACGGCGAAGAGGCCGACGCCCGACTGGAGATCTGCAAACAGCAGATGCGCGAGGGCATTCCCGCGACCCTGGCCGCGGTCAAGGCTGCCGCCGAGGACATAGTCGCTGTCAGGTGATGCCTCAGAGCAGGACGTGACCGGTGCGGGCCTAGTCCCGGTTTCTGCCGACCCCGCAACGACATGGTTGATGAGCATGTACGTCAACCACCTGTCCGTCATCGCGTGGAGTGCCAGCGAAAGGGGTCGCGGCGAATTCAGCCGGCTAGATGCTCTCACGCGGGCGCGATGCGCCGATCAGGGTCCGCTACCGGTACCGCCGGGGTAGCGGGGGCCCTCTACCCGGGTAGAGCCCCTGGGTAATGGCCGTTGACCAGCGCGGTAGCGGGGGTAGACCCCATGCGTGGGGGTGGCGCATCGGCTGTCTCACGCGTGGTTTCTCCCGTTGTGATGGTTGTGGGGGGTGAGGCAGGTAGTTGAGGCACTAGCTCGCCGCTGAGGCACATGCCTCGCTCCCGCGCCCGGTCTCTCGCCAGCCCTGAGCTGGGGCGAGGCGGACAACCCGGCGAGGCAGACCGGCGTCCACCAGGCCTGAAACGGGGAGTTCGAGCGGTCGAGAGAGGGTATCCCCGTCTGCCTCGGGGATTGCCCGCCGACACCCCGTCACTCGCAGAGGACGAGGGGAAAGCGGGCGAGTCCGTGTTCGGTTCGCCGCCCGCGTATCCAGGACGTGGGCGATCGGTCTCGTGCCTGCCGGGGTGTCTGTTGTCTATCGGCCGCTGCCTGCTGGCATGGTGTCTACCGGCCGCGGAGTACCCGTCCTGGCATGCCGGGCTGGGCATGGTGGGCGACGGGCGCGGCGGGACGGCGTCCGCGGGGCTGGTGAGCTGCGCGGAGTGCTCCTCGATGTGTGGCTGGGACGGGGTAGCGAGAGTTGTCCCGGGGTGTCCCGAGCTGGCCCAATCCGGGACCGTGGAGTCGTGTGAACGCTCCCGGTGCTGTGGGACGGGACGTCTGCGAATGGTCGCGGCGCGGCTGGACCGAAGCTTTGCTGGGCCGCTGGTAACACTATGGAGCACTGTCGACCGTGATCGAATGTCACAATGAGTAGCTGAGGTATCGAGGGAGGGAGGCGGCCTCCTCCCGCGTCAGGCCCGGATTCCGGGGGCTGGCGCGGGCGCGGCTGGGCGCGCGGGCGAAGTCCCCGTCAGACTATATTGCCTGTTCAGATCGGGGAGGTTGAGGGGAGGGACCCGGCAGGGAGAACTCCCTTGATCCATCAGCGCCTCCCTGCCTGAGTCCCTCAGTCATGCGCCCGAATAGGGGCAACCTGATCGATGATCCAAGTCACTTTGAGGTAACGGGCGGCCGGACGTGCGACTCCAGACCACGCTGGTACCAACGGTGGACGGGCGGAACTCGTCACAGACGGCGGGCTCAGGAGTCTCATCACGGCAGGCGATGCTGATGTCCGCGCGGACGATCGGTCACATCAGCGCGTTGTCATCTGTGTCGCTGGTGGCGAGCCAGGGTCCGCGACTGAGGTGTGCGGCGCGCCTGGTCGTGGCGTGCTCTTGTAGCCGGTCGTAGACGGTCTTGGGGTCAGCTACGATCTTCGCGTAACCGACATGCCGACCAACCTAGCGACAGGACAGTGCCCACGATTCCGATGAGAACGCCCCCGCGAGCGGACCGAGGCGGGCAATCGCGGGGTCCTGTGACTAGCGAGAACTACATTAAGTGACCAGTCGTCGTCGGCGTGCGCACACGAGAGGGGGTGCAATGCCCAGAGTATACCCGGCACGAACGGTGCTGGCGCAGCGTATCCGGGAACGCAGACTTACCTTGGAAGAATTCTGTGAGCAGTTGGAAGTCTTCGCCCGCGAAAATAACGAAGTCGGTACGGTGAGTATCCGGCACCTGCAGAGGCTTGCCGCTGGCCAGTGTACATCAGACCGGCTGCGTCCCGCCACGGCACGCCTTTTGGAAAGGTATTTCGAATCGCCTATCGAGGAGTTGCTGGTATCACCGGAAACTAAGGTGTCCGACCCGGCCGGCGTCCTCGACCCAGACGGGAGGGAACGGCTGTCCATGGCAGCTGGGCAGCCGTGGCGCACAGATGACGCTGCCATCGAGGCGTTGACGGCCGTGCTGGTCGGGATCCGCCATCTAGAGGATGAAACCAGCGCTGCGGCCGTGTTCCCGTCGGTCCAGCAGCAACAGAACTTGGCTGATCAACTGGCTGCTGGGGTGCGAGCCCAGGCACGTCCGGCTGCTATCGGGTTGTCCAGTGAGATCAACCAGTACCTCGGGTGGCTGTCGATTCCCTTGGGTCGCTGGGACGACGCTGACCGATACCTGGACCGCGCCGCCGTGTTGGCGGTGGAGGTCGACGACCCTCTTCGATTGTCCACCGCGTTGAGCTTCCAAGCGTATGCGCGACTGCGCAGGGGGGATCTACGAAAGGCGGACTCGCTCTCGGAGGCCGCGCAGCGAGACACCCGTGTACACATTGGGCTCCGTACCTACATCACCTATCAACGGGCCGAAGTGTTGGCCCGCGACAACGACCGGGCCAGCGCGGTTCGCCTGCTCACCGAGGCTGACCGCATGGTCGGTCAGCTACCACCACCGGAAGGGCTGCCACCCTCAGGTTATTGGTACGTTCCCGCATTCTTCATCGGCCAACGCGGATTCGTGCTCCGCGCCTTGGGAGACATCCAAGGGGCCAGAAAAGCCGCGCTCGAATGCCTAGCCACCATGCCCACGGCATGGCGTGATTCAGAATGGGCGGTACGTCGCCGCAAACTGGCCGAGGAATGACAGGAAATTCAGGCGACAAGAGTTTCGAGACCGAGACAATGAGACAACCACGCACAGTCCACCGTAACCGGGGAAACTCCGACTTGGAACTCGCTGACTGGACGGTGGGGGATGTGGGGAGCGAGTGCGCGGCCCGGGGTTTCTGAGGTCACCCGCTGGGTGTCCGGGTGTGGGGGCCTGCTTCCCCACAGCCGCATTAGTACAGCTCAGGCGGGGGAAGCAAGGCCGAGGATGCCGTGGGGAAACTTCCCCGGCTCCCCGGTGCCTTCCCCCTTCGGTTCCCCGCCTTGTCATCACCTCCGGCGAGGTGATGACACCCTCGCGGGTACCGGGGGGAAACAACCCTCTACAGCGCTGTTTTCACTACTCATCGCGCTGCGATCGTGGAGAAAAACCTCTCCGCGCAGGGAGCGGGGTGTGATCAGTGTGTTTTCCATTCGAGGTGGATTCCGGTGGGGTCGAAATAGGAGCCGTTGGGGCGTCTGCCTTTGCTGGTGGGCAGCACGGTGACGGTGAGGAGTGTGGCCAGGACGGCGCGGCGGCGGCCGATGTCGAGCCCGTCGGCGCGCTCGGGGGTAGTGCCGTACCAGATCTCGGCGATGCTGGGTTGCCCGGCGAGCCCGATCAGCGGGTTAATCCTTGCGGCGGCGGTGAGGGTGTCGTCGATCTCGGTGAGCCGGGCGCGGAGTGTGCCGGTACCGGTGCGCAGCTGTGCCAGGGTGATCGCACCCTCAGCGAACGCGGTGGAGAGGTCGGTGAGGCGCTGGGCGATGGCGGCGGCTTCGGTGTGCAGTGCGGTGGTGTCGATGTCCGTGCCGGTCGGTGCGGTAAACAGGTCGGTGGCGTCGGGTTGGTGCAGGCGGACCACGATGATCCGCTCGATGTAATCGTCCAGGTGCAGTGCAGCGCGGGTGACATGCCCGCTGGGGCGGGTATTGTCGCGGGCTTTGCACCGGTAGGCGGAGTGTTTCTTACCGCCGGTCTGGGAGACCTGCAGCGCGGGCTGCCCGCAGACGCCACACACATACAGCCCGCTGCCTAGCCATTTGACCCGGTTACTGCCTGTCTTGTTGGTCCGGCGCCCAGGGTCGCTGAGGATGGACACCACCGCGCGCCAGGTGGCCTCCGGGACGATGGCGGGCCAGGCGGCGGGGAAGGTTTCCGTGCCGTAGCGGGTGAGCCCGGCATTGCGAGGTCGGCGCAGCATGTCCCGAACGGCGACCGGGATCCATTCCTTGTCCCAGGCGGTGCGGTGGCCCGCCTCATTGAGCTCCCGGACCACGCTGCGCAGGCTGGCCCCGGCCACGATGGCCTCACTGGCCGCAGCGATCGCAGCGGCCTCACCCGGGCGGAGGGTGGTGCCATCCGGCTCGAACCCGAACGGCCGGCACCCGCCCGCCCAGCGTCCTTGCTCGGCGGCCTGGCGCCGCGCTGCGCGGACCCGTTCGCCCTTGTGCTCACTCTCAAACCGCGCCCACGCGCACAACGTGCGCGCCACCGCCCGCCCGGACGGGGTGGCCAGATCCAGCGGACCGGCCTTCACCGAGTGCGTCACCACCCCCCGCCGCTCAGCAAGATCAATATAGGTCTCCAGCTCCTTGGGGGTGCGGTGCAGCCGGTCGGTATGCCACGCGGTGACCACCCGGGCCCGGCCCGCATCCAGATCCGCCAGCATCGCCAGATAGTCCGGCCGGGGCTTACCCGTGAACGCGGACAGGTCATTATCGGCATACACCCCCGCCAGCCGCAGCCCGAGCTGCCCGAACAGCACGCACTGATCCTCTAGCTGGCGTTCCACCCCCAGCCCGGCGCCCTCCCGGTCCTCCGAGATCCGCGCGTACATCACTCCAGACATCCCCTCTGCGCCGGTCAAACCGCGCAGGCGCGCCAGCAACCCGGCCGGTAGTTCAAGAGCTGGCAGTCGAAGATGGCTCACGGATTAAGTGTGTCACAGAGACAGGTCCGGTAAGTCGGAGTTTCTGCGCACTCTCGTGCTGGGCCTGGTCGCCACTCACTCGTCGGCGGTGCTGAACCTCGTGCTGGTCGACTTCAAGGGGGGCGCGACGTTCCTGGGCATGGAGCACGCGCCGCACGTCGCTGCGGTGATCACCAACCTGGCCGACGACCTGACCCAGGTCGCCCGCATGCAGGACGCGCTGGCCGGCGAGATGAACCGCCGCCAGGAGCTGCTGCGCACCGCGGGTAACTTCGCCAGCGTCAAGGACTATGAGCGGGCCCGGGAAGGCGGCGCCGACCTCGACCCGCTGCCGGCGCTGTTCATCGTGATCGACGAGTTCTCCGAGCTGCTCGCCCAGCAGCCGGAGCTCATCGACCTGTTCGTGGCGATCGGCCGGTTGGGCCGCTCGCTGCAGATGCACCTGTTGCTGGCCTCGCAACGCCTCGAGGAGGGCAGGTTGCGGGGCTTGGAGTCCCACCTGTCCTACCGGATCGGGCTGAAGACCTTCTCCGCTGGGGAGTCCCGGGCGGTGCTGGGCGTACCCGACGCCTACGAGCTGCCGCCGGTGCCCGGCTCGGGCTACCTGAAGTTCGACACCGCGTCCATGGAGCGCTTCAAGGCGGCCTACGTGTCGGGCCCTTACCGCGTGGGCCGTGTGGTCGCACGGTGCAGTCCGGCCTCGGCCGGCTCCGCCCCGGTGACCTCGGACCACCGGCCACGGCTGTTCGTGCCCGACTACGTGGAGCTCCCCGAGACAGCCGAGCCCGCAGCGCCGCCGGAGATCATCCCGGAGAGCGTCACCGAGCCCAGCGTGCTGGATGTCGTGGTCGCCCAGCTGCGTGGGCAGGGGCCGGCGGCCCACGAGGTGTGGCTGCCGCCGCTGGAGGCGCCGCCGTCGCTGGACCAGCTGCTGCCGCCGTTGTCGATCACCGAGGATCGTGGGTTGTCCCCGGTCGGGTTCGTTGGCAACGGCCGGCTCGCTATCCCGGTCGGGATCGTGGACAAGCCCTACGAGCAGCGCCGCGACCTGCTCTGGGCGGATCTCTCCGGCGCCGAGGGGCACGCCGTGGTCACCGGCGGCCCGCAGTCGGGCAAGTCCACCCTGTTGCGCTCGATGGTGATGTCGCTGGCGCTCACCCATACTCCTGAGGAGGTGCAGTTCTTCTGCGTCGACTTCGGCGGCGGCACGCTGGCGTCGCTGGATGGCCTGCCACACTGCGGCGGGGTGGCCGGGCGGCTGGAGCCGGACACGGTCCGGCGCATCCTCGCCGAGGTGAGTGGTGTGCTCGCCGCTCGGGAGCAGCGGTTCCGCTGCCTGGGCATCGACTCGATGGCCGATTTCCGGGCCCGTAAGCAGCGCGGGGAGCTTCCGGACGACTCGTTCGGTGACGTGTTTCTCGTCATCGACGGGTGGCACAGCTTCCGCCAGGAGTTCGACGCTGGCGACCTGGAGATGCGGGTGGTGAACCTGGCCACCCAGGGCCTGTCCTACGGGGTCCACGTGATGGTCGGCGCCACCCGGTGGGCCGAGATCCGGCCCGCGCTGAAAGACCTTCTCGGTACTCGCTTCGAGCTGCGCCTGGGTGATCCGGGTGAGTCAGATATCGAGCGGCGGGCGGCGCTCAACGTGCCACCGGGTCGCCCAGGACGGGGGCTGTCCCGGGACAGGCTGCACTTTCTCGCCGCGTTGCCCCGCATCGACGCGGTCACCAGCGCGCGGGACGTCGGCACCGGAGTGGCCGACGCGGTCGCGCGCATCCGCGACGGATGGCCCGGCCGCGCCGCGCCGCGGGTCCGGCTGCTGCCCGAGCGGATCCTCTACCAGCAGTTGGGCACACCCGAGCAGCGGCAACCGAAGCTGATCCCGATCGGTGTCAGCGAGGCCGAGCTCACCACGGTGTACCTCGACTTCGCCGCCGAGCCGCACTTCCTGTGCTTCGCCGACGGCGAGTCCGGCAAGACCAACCTGTTGCGGACGATAGCCCGGGGCATCGTGGACCGCGCCACGCCCGAGCAGGCGCGCATCGTCCTGATCGACTACCGCCGTACCATGCTCGGCTACCTGGAATCCGACCACCTCATCGGTTACGGGATGTCGGCCGACGTGCTGGCTCCGATCATCAACGAGGTGCGGGGCTCCATGCGCAAGCGCCTGCCCGGCCCCGACGTCACCCAGCGGCAGCTTCGCGACCGCTCCTGGTGGTCGGGCCCGGAGCTCTACGTCCTGGTCGACGACTACGACCTGGTGAGCCCCCAGGGCGGGGTGAACCCGCTCGCGCCGCTGCTGGAGTTTCTGCCCCAGGCCAAGGACGTGGGGTTGCACCTCATCATCGCCCGGCGGTGCGGTGGCGCGTCTCGGTCCCTGTTCGAGCCGGTGACCGCCAGGCTGCGGGAGCTGTCCACCCCCGGCATCGTGATGAGCGGCAGCCCTGAGGAGGGCCCGCTGCTCGGCAACGTCACACCATCCCCGATGCCGCCCGGCCGGGGCACCCTGGTAGACCGCAAGACCGGTCGGCAGCTCGTCCAGCTCGCCTGGCTCCCACCGGAGTGACGCCCGGAGCCTCGGGTCCTGGAGGTGGCCGAGTAGGTCTTGGGGCTGGGGGACCAGCCTTACTGCTCGGTGAGCTCCGAGGATGACCGGGTGGCGGCATGGCTCAGCTGCCCCCGGTGGCGTTGGTGGTCGCCGCCGGCGCTGGTGATCGCCGAACCTGAGCCGTGACCGTGCGACCGTGCACAGCCAGGCTCAGTTTCGGCGATCATGAGATGCCTCGCCGGTGCAGATACCACAGGCTGTGCCGCGACGCCGGGGTGTTCACCCCGTCAGGATGAGAGGGGCCGGTGTGCCGTCCACCCAGCCCGGTGGGATGGCTGCGAGTGCGGTGCCGAGCGCCGCTCCCCGCAGATATGCGGCCCGGTGGCCGCCGACTACCCGGGCGGCACCGCCTTCCCAGGCCACCGGGATCAGGCGGGTGAGCCCGGGTGCGGGGCGTGCGTCTCCGGTCACCGGGGCCAGCGGCAGTTCCGGCAGGGGCCGGCCCGACAGTCCGGCCAGCAGCGGGGCGAGCAGCGTGTACGCCGCGACGAGTGCCGCGAAGGGGTTACCCGGTAGGCCCACGAGCCAGCGTCCGGCTCCTATACCGGCCAGTAGCTGCGGGTGTCCGGGGCGGCACGCCACAGTGTCGATGACCCATCGCGCGCCGGTGGCGCGGAGCAGCTGCCGCAGTTGGTCAGTGACGCCGATCGATGTCGATCCGGTCACCACGACCACCTCGGTGTCCTCGTCGTCCGGCGGGTGCACTGCTGCGGCCAGCAGGCCCGTCGGGCGGTCCGGCAGGTGCCGGACCGCGCACGCCTGCCCTCCCAGCTCGGCCACCAGCATGGGCAACAGCGGACCGAGAGCATCCCGTACCCGCCCCGCCCCGCTCGCCCCGCTGTGTGTCAGTTCCTCTCCGGTGACCAGGATCCGCACCCGCGGCCGCGGCCGGACCGACAGGGTGTCGTACCCGCAGGTCGCGGCGAGCCCGATCAGCGCAGGCCCGATCCGGGTACCGGTCGGCGCCAGCGACGCCCCCGCCGGTGCATCCTCACCCGCCCGGCGGATGTGGGTCCCCGCCGAGGGCACAGTGGTCGAGGACACAGTGGTCGAGGACACAGTGCCGGACACGGTTGTCCCTTCGTGGGTTGCCCGTTCCACGGGAAGGACCGCGCTCGCGCCCACCGGCACCTGTGCCCCGGTGGAGATCTCCACGGCCTCCCCCGGAGCGAGCGTCCCCTCCCAGACCGTCCCCGCCCGGACCTGCCCCCGCAACTGCCACGGCCCGGGGCCGGACACCGCGTACCCGTCCATGGCCGCGGTGTCGAAGGCCGGGAGCGGTACGCGGCTGCGGATCTCCGCCGCCAGAGTCAGCCCGGCGGCGCAGCTCAGCGGGACACGGCGGGCGGCGAGCGACTCCGGTGCGGCATGCGCGAGTACTCGCGCCTGTTCCCACGCCACCGGCGGTGACCGGTGCGGGTCGGCGGGGCCGGCGTCGTACGGCGGTGGCGACGGGTGCGGGTCGGTGGGGCCGGCGTCGTGCGGCGGTGGCGACGGGTGCGGGTCGGCGGGGCTGGCGCGGTGTGGCAGCGCCGGCCTGTTCAGGGCAGCCGTAAGAACGGTCATGCCCACCACACTGCCCCCGATGTATTTCCCTCTTCCACGCTTCAGGTTGCCATTGCGCACCAGCCCGCTCACGTCCCGGAGTCTCGGGACGTGAGGCTGCACACCCCGGAGTACCTGTCCGGGCTGTTACCGGCTCAGTGGGCCGCCGACTAGCCGCCCGGTCCTGTCGGGCTCGGGGACGGCCGCCCGGATGCACGCTACACCCGGATGCACGCTACAACTCTGTCGTCCATGTGGGTGGACGTCTGTTCGCTGTTACGGAACCCTGAGACTGAGATATCCGCATCTACAGGTGATGACGGCTTGACTGACCGCTTCTGCGCCAGCACTATGAGCTTCAATGATCACCGTAGCCGGAAGGTGGCTACAGATGCGGTTCGGCACGCGGGTTCCGCCCACGGTTGGTCTGCTCGCCGCCCTGGGTCGGGTGGCCGCTACGACCATCACGGCAGGTCGGTGTCGTGATGATCGACGACGGAGTGACCCACAAGATCACGCTGACCGCGGCCGAGCCTCCGGGATCTTGATGAGAAGGGATGGGAGATGACTCTTGTCGTCTTGACGGTTATTGTCGTCGCGTTGCTGGTTGCCGTTCTGGCGGTTTTTCTCTTCGCGATCGGCGTGCTGCTCAACCGTACCGCTGACAATCTCGATGACTGCGCGCGGAACGTGAAGACTGTTGCCCACCAGGCCGAGGTGGTCGGTCCTGCTCTCGGGCGTATCAAGGAAACCGGCACGACGGTGGTAGGTGCACTGCCGTTGCTGTGCGAAGCTGCTGAGCGTATCGGCGTCGCTAAGTCGGCACCCTATGTCGATCCTTCTGAGACACCTTACTCAGCTCCCTCCAGGGATAATTCTTCGGCTCGCTCCGCAGTTACCTCTGAGGCTCCCCATGCGGCTCATGCTGCGGTTCCCGTGGCTGAGACGCAGAGCGTGGGTTATCTGGATGAGAAGAGGGGGAGCTTAGGTTATCTGGATGCTTGACGACGATGTCGGATGACTGACCGCGCGCGGAGATGGCGGGTGGCTTCGGTCACGGACGCCGGTCCGGGTCGGGGGGGCCGAGGGTTTCCAGGCATGCACGGATCTTCGCCGCTTTAACCGAGTCTTTGAAATCCTCGAAGATCGGCAGCGCTTGTCGCCAGTAGGTGGCCGCCGCCTCCGTCTGGTTGAACTTCCGCAGGATGTCACCGATGTTGAGCAAGGTTCGGGCCTCTCCCCATCGGTCGCTGATCTCGCGATAGGTGATGTGGGCTCGCTGGAAGTACTCCAGGGCGTCCTCGAGCCGCTGAAGATCCCGGTAGGTGGCGCCGAGGTTATGCAGGACCGTGGCTTCGCCCGATCGGTCGTGGGCGTGGCGGACGACGGCCAGGGCCCGCTGAAAATAGTCGAGAGCATCTTGGAAATGCTGCAGCTTCCGGTGGACGGCGCCGATGTTGACCAGGGCGAACGTCTCACTCCATGGGTCGTCGATCCCTTGGGATATGGATAGCGCCTGCTGGGAGTAGTCGAGGGCCTCCTTGTGTCGCCCTAGATAAAAACAGGCCTGGCTGAGACCGGTCAGGGAGATAGCCTCAGCCCATTGGTCGTCGATTTCTCTGCTGATGGCCAGTGAGCACTGGTAGTGGTCGAAGGCCTCGTCGTGCTGCCGTAGGTGAAAGTAAGCCATCCCGACGGCGCCGAGGGTCCAGGCTTCGACCTTCCGGTCGTGCAGGTGCTGAGCGGCGGTGCGGCCGATGTTGTAGGTGGCGATCAGGTCGGCCCAGTGTTTGCGCAGGTCGAAAAAACCCCACAGGGCGAGGGGGAGTCTGCAGGCGATGAGGTGTTCGTCGGCCTCGTCGGCTTGGCGAATGGCCGCCACAAGGTTCGCCCGTTGCACCTCACACCAGCTCAGCGCCTGGGCATAGCCGGTGAACTCCAGCGGTGAGCAGGCCACCTCCGGACTCTCGAGGGGGATGCGGCGACGGTGGGGGTTGAGGATGCGGTCGGCGGCATCGCCGGTATGCAGGTACCAGGTGAGCACTCGCCGCACGGCGGCGGCACGGTCATGGTCGGTCTCCTCCGCCTTGGCGCGCTCTGCGGCATAGACCCGCAGCAGGTCGTGGAGCCGGTACCGGTCCGCGCCGGTCTCCTCGATCAGGTGCCAACCGACCAGGGTCTCCAGCAGCCGTCGTGCCTGAGCGGGGGTGGTGTCGGTGAGCGCGGCGGCGGCCGGGGCGCTGATGTCCGGTCCGGCATGCAGGCCCAGCAGCCGGAACGTGCGCGCCGCGTCGGAGGGTAGCGCGTGGTAGGACCACGAGAACACCGCACGTACCGTGGTGGTCTCGTCCTCGTCACCGGTGGCGAGCAGGTCCAGGCGGTTGTGCACCACCGCCAGCTCGCCGGCCAGGTCGCCCAGCGTGACGTGCGGGTGAGTGAGGGCACGTTCGGCCGCGATACGCAACGCCAGCGGCAGGTAGGCGCATCGGCTGGCCAGCTCGGCGGTCGACTCGGGTTCGGCCGCGACGCGACGGTCGGCGATGACGTGTCGCAGTAGCGCGATCGCCTCGGCGGGGGGCAGCGGGTCCTACGTGACCCGGCTGGCTCCGTCCCGGGCAACGAGACCGGACAGGCGGCTGCGGCTGGTCACCACGACCCGACAGGGAGCTGAGCCAGGCAGTAACGGCCGTACCTGCTCAGCGGTGTTGGCGTTGTCCAGCACGATCAGTACCCGGCGCCCGTCGAGCACGGAACGGTACAGCGCGGCCCTCGCCCCTACCCCGGCGGGGATCCGCTCAGCGGGCACCTCCAGGGCACGCAGAAACTCCTCGAGGGCCTGCTGGGGGGCCATCGGTGGGCCCGGATCGTATCCTCGCAGGTCGATGAACAACTGCCCGTCGGGGAAGCGATCACGGACCCGATGTGCCCAGTGCACCACCAGGGCCGTCTTGCCCACCCCGGCGGTGCCGGCGACCGCCGCGATCACCATGACCGCCGGCCGGTCTCCCTCGTCCTGAGCGAGGAAGGCATCGAGCGTCGCCAGCTCAGCATTCCGACCGGTGAAATGCGTCACATCCGCCGGAAGCTGTCGCGGTACTGACACCGACCCGGGTGCCCGCCCAGTGGGGGAGCGGTCAGTGGAGGACCGGTCAGTGGGGGAGCGGTCAGTGGGGGAGCGGTCAGCGGAGGAGCGGTCAGTGGAGGCCGAGGCAACCCAGGACATCGTCGCCGGGGCGGAGTCGTGCATCCACGCGGGGTCGTGCCGCAATGACTGCGCATCAGGTTGCGCATCTGTGGCCATCGGCTCGACGGGCCCCAGCGTCGTAACGCGGTCCAGCTCCTTGCGTCGCCGATCGTGTCTCTTGCGCTCACGGTCGGCCGTGAGCGCCGCTCTGTGCAGCGAGTACCAGTCCTCGTCATGCTCAGCGGCCAACGCCTTGACCAAGACCTCGAACTTCTCCCACGCGGGGACGACGGACCAGGTCTCGAACCAGCCGGCGATCGTGCTGCCGGCCAGCTCGAGGCCGGCAGCCGCCGCCATACGGTCGATGCGACGAGGGGAGGGATCTTCGTTCGCCACCAGCGCCTTCTGCACACACGCCCACAGGTGCGTCACCGCCTCAGGGACGGGTACGACCTCGGAGTCGGCCACGGGCCCCATTATGGGCCATACCCCGTTGGTGTGGCCACGCACCTGATCGATCGACCCGGTCCGAGTCCGCTCGACCCGCTCAAGGCTCCCTGACCCGCCGCCGGAGAATATATAGCTCGGTTAGCTCGGGACCCTACCCATGGGGCTTGGAATGGGGCACAACCCGCGCCGACGATGCCGACTATAGGCGGTCGTGGTCCGGAGTCGAACAACAAGGGGATATGGGAGGCTCATCATGACGACTGACAGCCCGGACCTCGTGATCGCCAAACAGTTGCTCGACGAGGTTAAGGCGCGGGGCTTCCAGTTCCGGCGCGTTGGCGGCCCCGATGGGGCACTCCTGGGTACCCGACACGCGGGCGGATGGACAGAGACCGTCTGCCTGGACGGGTTCAGCCGGGGCTGCTATGCGATGCGTGAGCGCAGAACCTCATTGGTCGTACCGGGTAGCGCGCTGGTCGAAAGCCGCGTTGACGGTGGCGCGCTGAACGTGCTCACCACCGTACTGACCTGGGAAGAACCGTGAACCGGGTGGTTCGCCGGCTCGGCGCGGCTCGAGCCTGACGCGCTCATCGGGGCCGGACGGTCCCCACCACGACCCGCAGGATGAGAATCTCGCCCGGTAGCGAGTCCGGCAGCGTGGTCAGCCACCCGGTCGCGCTTCCAGGTATGGCCGGTGAGGTGCGAGCACACGGGACGCGACCTCGACGTTCGTCGGGAACGTGGAGCACGCTGACGGACGCGACGTGGAAGCGGCGGCCCTCAGACGTCGGTCCAGCGGATGGAAGTAATATCCGTCAAGATCTTGTGATATCGATCGGAGTCGGGAGATGGGGGCTGAGGTTCTCGGATCAGCGCCGCGCACGAGAGCGCAGCTGGCCCTGGTTCCGGGTGATCGGTCTGCCGGTGCGGTTCAGTGGCGGGCGTTGGGTCCGGTGGAGGCTGTGGTCGGTGGGCGGCTGGTCGATTTGGGGCCGCCGCGGCAACGTGCGTTGTTCGGGTTGTTGCTGAGCCGGGTGGATCAGCTGGTGGCAGCCGATGTTCTGATCGATGAGCTGTGGTCGGGGGATCCGCCCTCGGCGGCGCTGACGTCGCTGCGGACTTATGTGTCGAACCTGCGGCGGGTGTTGGAGCCGGGCCGGGTGCCCCGGGCGCCGGCTACGGTGTTGCACACCCGCACGCCGGGTTATCTGTTGGACAGCCGTGGTGCCGAGTTCGACGTGCACCGGTTCGCCGAGCATGCCACGGCTGGTCGGGAGGCGTTGGGTCGAGCTGATCCCGGGCATGCGTTGGACGAGTTCGATGCGGCGCTGAGGTTGTGGCGTGGGTGTGCCTATGCCGACATGTGTGACGCCAGGTGGGCGGCGTCGGATGTGGCGCGGTTGGAGGAGTTGCGGCTCTCGGTGGTCGAGGGGCGGTGCGAGGCCCAGCTGCGGTTGGGTGAGCATCACGGGGTGGTGGCTGAGCTGGACGCGCACGTGCGGGCTCATCCGTTGCGCGAGCATGGTTGTGAGCTGCTGGCTCTGGCGTTGTACCGGGCCGGGCGGCAGGCTGAGGCGCTGGCGGTGCTGCGGGATACCCGGGGACGGCTGGCTGAGGAGCTGGGCCTTGACCCGAGTGTGGCGCTGCGGCGGTTGGAGCAGGACATCCTGGCTCAGGCGGCGACCCTGGACTGGCGCCCGCCGACGTCGACCGCACCCGCCGCGGCCTCGGCGCCGCCGGCACCATCAGCGTCGGCCGGCGAGGTGGCGCCGCGGCTGCCGGGGGCGTGGAACGTCGGCCCGCGCAACCCCGGGTTCGTCGGCCGGGACGCCACGCTCGCGCACCTGCGTGAGCGGCTGCGCTCCGGCGGGACGGCCGTGGTGCAGGCGCTGCACGGGATGGGCGGGGTGGGCAAGACCCAGGTCGCGATCGAGTACGCGCACCGTTATGCCGCCGACTACGACGTGGTGTGGTGGGTCAGCGCCGAGGAGACCGGTCTGATCGGTGAGCAGTACGTCGCGCTCGCGGTCGAGCTGAGCCTGGTCCCGCCGCACGCCGACACGGCCAGCGCCATCGGGGCGTTGCGGAGCTACCTACGAGGGCAGCGCCGGTGGCTGCTCGTGCTGGACAACGCCGAGTCGCCCGCTGACCTGCGTGGCTGGCTGCTCAACGGCCCGGGACACATTCTGATCACCTCTCGCAACCCTGGCTGGGGGGAGTTCGCCGCCCGGGTCGAGATCGATGTGCTGCCTCGCCCGGAGTCGGTGGCGTTGATCCAGGTCTCCCGGTCGGGTGTCGGTGCGGTGGAGGCCGGCCGGCTGGCCGAGGCGCTGGGCGATCTGCCGCTGGCGCTGGCCCAGGCGGCCAGGTTCCTGGCCGAGACCGGCATGCAGGTCGAGCACTACCTGAGCCTGCTGGAGACCCGGGCGGAGGAGCTGCTCGACCAGAGCCCGCCGGAGAGCCACCCGCATTCCCTCACCGCGGCGGTCCGGCTGGCTACCGACCGGCTCGCCGAGGTGGACCCGGTTGCGCTCGCTCTGGTGCGCATCGGTGCCTTCCTGGCCCCGGAACCCATCCCCGCCGGCATGCTGACCCGTCCCCTTGCCGCGGCCGACCGCGACCGGCCGCCGGAGCTTGAGGCGCTGACTGCCGCGGTGGCCAGTCCGGTGGTGGCGCACCGCAGCCTCGGACGGATCGGCAGCTACGGTCTGGCCCGCACCGACCGGGGGCTCCAGCTGCACCGGCTCACCCAAGCCGTGCTCCGCGACCAGCTCACCGACGCCGACGCGGCCGCCTACCGTTCCTACGCCCAAGCGCTGCTGGTCGCGGCGGACCCGGGTAACGAGCGGGTCCCGGAGCGCTGGCCGGGCTGGGCCCGGATCCTGCCGCACCTGCTGGCCACCGACCCGGCCACCAGCACCAGCTCCGACCTGCGGGACCTGGCCTGCCGCGCCGCCTGGTACCTGTACTACCGCGGTGAGCGTCACCCGGTCCGTGACCTCGCCGAGCACCTCCACCGGCAATGGAGCGACCAGCTCGGCCCCGACGACAGGCACACCCTGCGGGCCGCTCATATCCTCGTCCTTCTCCTCGCCAGCGTCGGCCCTTACCGCCAGGCCTGCCAGCTTGCGGAGGACACCTTCGCTCGGTGTCGGCGGGTACTCGGTGACGACGATCCCGACACTCTGTGCGCAGCGCATTTCCTCGCGGTCTGTCTGCACGAGGTGGGCGCGTTCGAGCAGGCGCGGCGGCTCAATGCGGACACCCTCGCCCGCAGGCGACGAGTGCTCGGCGACGACCATCTGGAGGTCCAGCGCACGGTCCACTACCTCGCCCGCGACCTGCGCGAGCTGGGCGAGGTCGAGGCCGCCCGGGCGTTGCACGAGGAAAGCTTCGCCTATGCGCGATGGGTGCTCGGCGAAGACCGCCCCGAGACCATTCTCGCGGCGAGCGAGCTCGGCCGCGACCTGCATGCGCTCGGTGAGGTCGAGGCGGCGCGACAGCTGCATGAGAGCACCCTCGCCCAAGCGCGGCGAGTACTCGGCGAGGACCATGTCTGGACCATGGACAACGCCAAGGGCCTGGCCGGTGACCTGCTCGCGCTCGGTGAGGTCGAGGCGGCGCGACGACTCAGTGCGGACACTCTGACCCGGGCTCGGCGGGTGCTCGGCGCGGAGAACTCCCTCACCATCGATGTCGCGAACGATCTCGCTACCGCCCTCTGTGCGGTGGGCGAGGTCGAGGCGGCCCGACAGCTCAGCGAGGACACTCTCACGCTGTCGCGGCGCGTGTTCGGCGGTGACCACCCCCGCACCCTGAAGGCGACGCACAACCTCACCGCCGCCCGGCGGCTCGCGCACGCAGCCGAGTCGGCCCGACAGGATGACTCCGGCTCGCGAGGCGAGCAACCCGCCGAAGCCCGTCCCAGGGTTACAGGTCAGTAGCGCCTCAGTAGCCCGCTGGTAGCCCCGACGAGAACGCCGCTGGCATCGGCACCGAGCAGCGTGGATGGAGCTTACACTGGTGGGTTCACGGTCACGACGACCCGTGCGCCCGACGAGTCGCCGCGGGACGGGGAGCGCTCATGTCGACAGTGCATGACCAGGCGATTTCTGAGCGGCTCCGGGGAATCGTGGCGAGCGTTCTGGAGATCGACGAGGACGCTGTGCCGCCTGCGGCGTTGTTCTACGAGGACCTCGCCGCGGACTCGTTGGAGAAGGTCGAGATCGCGGCGCGGGTCGAGCGGGCCTTCGGCGTGCGGCTCAGCGCCGGCGACGCGGTGCAGCTGCGCAGTGTCAACGACGCGGTGGCGCTGCTGCGGCGAAAGGGTGTGGCGACCGGTCCGGCGGAGGGAGGTCGGTGATGCCTCTGGTGGAGCGGCTGGTCGGCGGACATCTCGCCGAGAAGCGCGGGGACCGCGTCTGCTACCTCGACGCCGATCTCGGTGCGGTGACTTATACCGGACTGTACGAGGCCATCCGTGGGTATGCGGGTGCGTTGCGCGCCCGCGGGGTGCAGCCCGGTACGCGAGGTGTGGTGGTAGCCGACGACTCGGTGGCCACCGTGGTCGCCGTCCTTGGGCTGTGGTGGCATGGGTGCACGCCTGTGCCGGTGAGCCACATGCTCACCGAACCGGAGATCTCCTTCATCGTCCGGGACTGTGCCGCCCGGTTCCTGCACCTGGACGCGCCGGCGGCGAAGCAGCTCGCGCTGGGCGCGCGGTTCGCGGCCCTGCCGCGACTCACCGGGGACGAGGTTCGCCAGGCGTTCCAGACCGGGGGCCCGGCCGCGGTGGGCGGCGGGCGGCGGGCCAGTGAGCCGGCGTCGTTCCCGGCCGATGCCGAGGTGCTGGTGCAGTACACCTCCGGCAGCACCGGTACGCCCAAAGGCGTCCGGCATGGACTGACCGGTATCCGTGCCGCGCTGGACGGGTTCGGCAGTGTGCTGGCCCTGACGCCCGAGGATGTCGTGCTCTCCACAGCCAAGCTGTCCTTCGGTTACGGCTTCGGCAACTCGCTGCTCCTCCCGCTCGCCGCCGGCGCCGGCGTGATCCTGCTGCGTGGCGGGGTGGACGTCTACGTCCTGGCCGCGGCGCTGCGTCGGCATCGACCTAGCGTGTTCTTCTCGGTGCCCCGGGTGTACGCCGCGTTGCTCGACTGGACCGAGACCGGCTGCGGCTGCGACCTGGAGTCGGTTCGGCTTTGTGTCTCCGCTGGTGAGCATCTACCCCAGGAGCTCGGCGAACGGTTCCACACGACCTTCGGCGTACCGCTGCTCAACGGGCTGGGGGCCACCGAGGTGGTGCACATCGTGGTCGCGACCCGACCGGAGCGCACCACCCCGGGTTCCCTCGGTCTCCCGGTGCCCGGAGTGACCGTGACGGTACGCGACGCCGAGGGTCGCGAGGTCCCGGACGGCGCCGAGGGTCGGCTGCACGTCGCCGGACCGTCGGTGATGCTCGGTTACCTCGACCGCCCGGAGTCCACTGCCCGCACGCTCGCCGAGTGCGGCGCGTACACCGGCGATATCGCGGCGCGCGCCGCGGACGGCAGCATCCGGTACCTGTGCCGAGCCGACGACCTGCTGAACCTCGGTGGGTTCAAGGTATCGCCGAGAGAGATCGAGACTGCGGCGCGCAGGGCGCACGGGGTGGCCGACTGCGCGGTGGTCGGCAGCGTCGACGCCAACGGTCTGGAGCAGGCGATCGCGTACGCGGTGCCGAGCGCGGGCGTATCCGCTGAGGACCTACGCCGGGCGATCACCCAGGCGTTGCGCGAGCACCTCGCGCCGTTCAAGCGGCCCGCGCGGGTGGAGGTGCTCGACGCGCTGCCGGTGACCTCCACCGGGAAGGTGGCGCGGTTCACCCTGCGTGCGGCTGCGGGGCGGCGATGAGCTGGGACATCACCGGCCTCGGTGCCCTCGCCAGTATCGGGTCTGGCCCCGAGGAGATCTTCACCGCGCTGTGCGACGGTCAGGAGGGGCTGGACACACTGCGCGCGTTCGACCTGAGCCGCTATCGCGCGCACCACGCCTATGAGATCGACGACCGGGCACAGCCCGGACGCGACGAGCCCTTCCGGGCGACGCGATGGCTGCGTGCCGCGATCGACCAGGCGCTCCGCGACGCCGGGCTCGACGGGGGTCCGAGCCAGTACCCCATGCTGGTGGGCACCACGCTGCGCGAGCAGCGGTCCGTCGAGCTGTGGTGGCGTGACGGCGTGCCGCTGGACAGCGCTGACCTGTACTTCGGCCCGGCGCTGCGGGCGTGGTTCGGCACCCCGTGGACCTACACCTTCGCCAACGCGTGCGCGGCCACGCTCTACACCCTGGGCATGGCGGGTGACCTGATCGACCTGGGCCTGGCCGACACGGTGGTGGTGGCCGGCACCGACGCCATCACCGAGAGCGCTTTCGGGACCCTGGACCGGGTCCAGAACGACACCCCCGATGCGCTGCGCCCGTTCGACAACGGTCGTCGCGGGATGCTGATGGGTGAGGGTGCCGTCGCGGCCGTGCTGCAGCGACGGGGGACGGGGTCCGTGCCCGCCCGCGCACGGGTGCGCGCGGTGAGCATGAACTGCGACGCCTCGCACCCGACCGCCCCGACGGCGCTGACCATCTCCTGGGCGATCCGCGACGCGCACCGCCGGGCCGGACTGGGCCCGGCTGACATCGACGTGGTGATGCTGCACGGCAGCGGCACCCAGTTGAACGACGTCGCCGAGGCGACCGCGCTGTCCGGGGTGTTCGCCGACGCCGACGCCGCTCCGCTGATGACCGCGATCAAGTCCATGACCGGGCACACGCTGGGCGGGTCCGGTCTGCTCAGCCTGGTCATGGCCGTCCTGTCGTTGCGGCACGGTGTCGTGCCGCCGATCGTCGGACTGACCGACCCGATCTCCCAGGCTGAGGGGTTCCGGCTGGTGCGGGACCGGCCGGCGCATGCGGACCTGAGGACCGCACAGGTCAACGCCTTCGGGTTCGGGGGCATCAACGCGGTGGCGGTCCTGGAGCGGGCATCGTGAGCGGGCCGGCCGCGGTGATCACGGGAGTCGGGCTGACGCTGCCCGACTCCGTCGGCGACGTCACTGATCTCTTCGACGTCTCCGCGTCCGAGCGGGGCCTGTTCGACCGGGAGGCGGGCCTGCGCGGGCGGGGCATGCGGCACAAGGACCGCGCCTCGCGGCTGGCCCTGCGCGCCGCGCGGTCAGCACTGGGCGACGCGGGGCTGCTGGACGCCGAGACCTTCACCGGCCCGGCCGAGCGCACCGCGGTGGTGGTCAGCTCCAACCTCGGCAACCTGGACAGCGTCTGCTCGTTCGTCGACATCATCGCCCGCGAGACCGTGACCGGGCTCAGCCCCCTGGGACTGCCGCACACGTCGAGCAACGCCGTCGCGGGCTGGGTCGCGATCCAGTACGGGTTGCGCGGGCCGAATGTGACGGTCTGCAACGGCTCGACCGGTGGGCTTGACGCGTTGTTCTGGGCGCGCACTCTCGTGGCGGCTCGGCGCAGCGACGTCGCGGTCGTGGTCGGCACCGAGCCGGACACCGAGCCGGTCGCGCGGCTGCTGCGGCAGCAGGACAGCGGGCCCGCGTTCGACGGTGCGGTGGCCGTCGTCGTCGAGTCAGCCGAGCACGCCCGGCACCGCGGCGTACGGGCGCGCGGCGTGCTGGCCGGGTACGCGCGCGCGAGGGACCTGTCCGCGGCGATCACCGCCGCGCGGGGACTCGACCCGCGCCCGGTGCAGCTGCTGGATGCGGAGACGTTCACCACCCGGTTCGGTTACTGCTGTGGAGCGCTCGGCGTCCTGCAGTGCGCGGCAGGCGCCACGAGGCTCGGTCGCGACGACATCGACGCCGTGCTCGCGACGATCGGCACTGCGGCCGGTGCCGAGGCGGCCGCTGCCCTGCTGCTGGCCCGGGCCGAGGGGGTGGCATGACCGGCCGTCGAGTGCTCATCACCGGGCTGGGCGCGGTGTGCTGCCTCGGCACCGGGGTGGAGGCGTTCTGGCGTGGCCTGTGCGCGGGGGGCGGCCACGCCGAGCCCTTGGCGGACCCGCATGCGCACATGCGGTCTCCGTTGATGTACCAGGTGCCACTACCCGATGTTCCCGCCGAACCACGCCGGCTCGGACACGTCCGGCTGGGCGCGGGTCCCCGGATGGGCGTGGCGGCCGCGCACGAGGCTCTCACGGATGCCGGCTTGGACCCGCAGGCCCGGCGACGGCTCTCGGTCGTCCTCGGCGTGGAGCTGGGCAACGCCGACATGCACGAGCGACGCCGCTCCTCGGCGGCGACCCGGGTCGACCCCCGCCGCGGCTCCGATGAGGTCGGCGCGCTGTCCTGCCCGGAGGACGGCGGCCGGTGGGTTCCGTTGACGGTCACCGCCCCGGCGGTCGCGGCGGCACTCGGGGCGACCGGTGGCGCCGTGAGCCTCGGCGACGCCTGCGCCGCGAGCGGGTACGCGGTCGGTTTCGCGGCCGACACGATCCGGGCCGGGGCGGCCGACGTGGTACTGGCGGGCGGTGCTGAGGGCATCAGCCGGGTCAGCGTCGGTGCTTTCAACCGGCTGGGGGCTGCGGACCCGGTGCGCTGCCGTCCGTTCGACCGGCACCGGCGGGGAACCGTCTTCGGGGACGGCGCCGCCATGCTGGTGCTGGAGTCCGCGGCGCATGCCGCCTCGCGTGGCCGGGTTCCGTACGCCGAGCTGGGTGGGGCGGGCTGGAGCTGCGACGCCTACCATCCGACCGCGCCCGAGCCCGAGGGCCGGCAGGTCGTTCGGGCCATGCGCGACGGGCTGGCCGAGGCGGGGCTGGCCCCCGAGGACATCGGCGCGGTGGTCCCGCACGGCACCGGCACCCCGCTCAACGACGCCGTGGAGAGCCGGGCACTGCGCCGGGTGTTCGGTGATCGCTGTCAGCGGTTACCGCTACTCAGCCTCAAGGCGATGATCGGCCACACCGGTGGCGCCGCGGGCGCCTTCGGTTGTCTCGCCGCGGCGTTGATGCTCCGGCACGGCCGGGTACCGGCGAGCCCCCCGCTGGAGGATCCGGACCAGGAGTGCGCTGTGTTCGTGCCACAGCAGGCATCGGTACCGCTGAGCCCGTCCGCCGTGCTGGTCAACTCCTATGCCTTCGGTGGCAACAACGTCTCCCTCGTGCTCGCCGGGCGGCAGGGCCCCCGATGACCGACATGGTGGTGACCGGGCTCGGCATCGTCGTGCCTGGCGTCGCGAAGCCCACTCAGGCGCTCGACCCGGTACCGGCGCACTCGCCCGGCTGGTTCGACGTGGCGGCCGCGCTGCCTGGACGCGGCTACCGGTGGCTGCCCCCGGCCTGCCAGTACCTGCTCGCCGCCGCGCGGTCGGCCTTGGAGGACGCGGGCGACCCACTCGCCGGCCTGCCCGTCGAGCGGCGCGGCGTGGTGGTCGGCACCAACAACGCGAGCATGGCGCTGATGGACCGGATGGACCGGACGATCATCGATGCCGATGCCGCCGAGCTCAGCCCGTTGTCCGCGCCGTTCTTCGCCATGAGCCTGTTCGCCAGTCGGCTGTCCACCGAGCACCGCATCTGTGGCTTCAACCTCACCGTCAACACCCCGCGAACGGCGGGCCTGGACGCGCTGCAGGTCGGTGCCCGGGCACTGGCGGCGGGCCGGGCGGAGTTGCTGGTCGCCGGTGCCACCGAGGAGGTGCTGCCGGCGGGCGAGCCAGGCCGTCAGGCCGGCGACGTCGGCGCTGCCGTGCTGGTCTGCGAGCCGCTCGCCCGGGTCGCCGAGCGGGGTGCCACCGGCTACGGGGTCGTCCGAACCCGAGCGGCGTTCCTCGTTCCCGGCGCAGCCGGAGTCCCCGTCTCGCCGGTGGACGTCTCGCCGGTGGACGTCTCGACAATGGACTCGAGCTGGGCCGAGGTGTGCGGTGCCGAGTCCCCGTCGGTGGAGGCGGTGCTCGACGACTCCCCGGTCGGTGCGGCGGTGCAGAGCTGGCTGGCCGCACAGCGCGCGGCGGTGACCTTCACCACGGCCCGGGCCGGCTGCCTCACGCCGCTGCGACGGCTGGTCGGGCTGCTCGCCACCGGCGCCGTCGACCGGGTGGTCCTCACGGCCGGCGCCGAGGGCAACGTCGCGCTCACCCGGCTGAGGCCCTGCGCGGCGAACACCCGCGACCCGGCTGGGAGCTGATCATGTCGGTGCCACTGCACGCCATCGTCGCTTGAGCACCGCCTACCGTGGATGAAAGGGAGACATCACATGCGGAACGTCAGTGTGGACAAGGAAGAACTGCGCGCACTCGTTGCCGACGTGCTCGAGCTCCCTGTGGAGGAGGTGACCGACGACGCGGACTTCGTCAACGACCTGGAAGTCGACTCGCTCGTGGCATTGGAGATCGCGGTCCGTCTCGAGAAGAAGTACGGCGTGAAGATGACCGACTCGGAGCTGATGACCCTCTCCTCACTGAACTGGGTGCACCAGTTGGTGAAGAGCAAACTCGATGATGCCGCCTGACCGACCGGTCGCCCTGGTCACCGGCGGGTCCCGGGGCATCGGGCGGGCCGTGGTGCTCCGGCTGGCCGCGCAGGGGTTCGACGTGGCCTTCTGCTACCGGTCCCGGCGGGACGCGGCCGAACACGTCGCGACGGAGGCCGGCACGCTCGGCGTCCGGGTGCGCGCCCAGCAGGTCGACGTGGCCCAAGGAGCGCAGGCCCGTGACTTCGTCGCGGCCACGGAGCAGGAACTCGGTCCGCTCTCGGCGGTCATCACCTGTGCCGGCATCGCCCGGGACAGCCCGCTGGTGATGATGAGGGAGCAGGAGTGGCAGGACGTCGTCCGCACCAACCTCGACGGTACCTACCACATCTGCCGTGCGGCGGTCTTCTCCTTCATGAAACGCCGTACCGGATGCGTCGTGACGATATCCTCGGTCGCCGGTGTCTACGGAAATGCCATGCAGACCAACTACTCGGCCTCGAAGGCCGGGATCATCGGTTTCACCCGTGCCCTGGCCAAGGAATGTGGAAGATACGGTGTGCGCGCCAACGCCGTCACCCCTGGTCTCATCGAGACCGACATGACCGAGGGCCTCACCGAGAAGATCAGGACAAGGATGCTGGAGCACATCCCGCTGGCCCGGTTCGGCAGCCCGGCCGAGGTGGCTGACGTGGTCGCGTTCCTGGTGTCCGATGGTGCTCGCTACGTCAGCGGTCAGGTGCTGGGCGTCGACGGCGGCCTGGTGATCTGACGGCCGTGACGGTCGCCCTGATCGGGCCGGCCGAGGAGATCGAGGTGGGGTGGATGCGGCTGGCGCTGAACCTGCGTTACCTGGGTCCGCTGGGCACGGCATCGCGCCCGAAGGACTTCGCCGAGTACGCGCGGGAAGCCGAGCGGCTGGGTTTCTCGGTGGTGTGGGTCGCCGAGGCGTTCAGCTCCGACGTACCCTCGCTGCTCGGCTGGATCGCGGCTGACACCGGACCGGTGAGCTGGTCAGAGACCGAGCAGTCCCGGGTTGGTCGCCAGCTCGCGGAAATGTGCTCCCGGGTCCACCACGAGTCGTCGTGCCTGGAGGTCCATCAGCCCGCCCACATTGGATAGTTCCGCGACGAGGATGCCGTCGGTACGACGAAACTCCTGCTCGGCCCGGAACGATTTGCCGACTCCCCAGCGAAACGCGCACGAGACATCGACCTCGTTCTCATAGCGTAGCTCGTTGTGGAACCGCATGGTGGTCTCCAGGTTGACCGGGCCGACCCCGTGTTCCAGCAACCCACCGAGCACGACGCCGGCGGCCCGGAGCAGCTCCCAACGGGCATGTTCGGCGTACTGGTAGTAGAGGACCCCCCCGTTCAGGTGGCCCATTGCGTCGATCTCGTAGCCACGCACGGCGATCCGTACCGTGAAGGTCTCCCTCATCCCACCCCCCGAGTCACGTCCGACACAGCAGGTTTCAGCGGGAATGGTCTGGGTCCGGGTGGCCGGCTCCGCCGAGTCGGCACGCCGATGGTAGCGTACTTCTACGCGTGCCGATCCGGCTCCAACCCGCCGTGTATTCCCGGCCGATCCCGGCGACCGATAGTGGGCTGGTGACAGCCGCCACGAGAAGCTGCCCCTCCGCCGACGCCCCGGATGACGTCGCCGACCTGCTGCGACGGGCGAGCGACCGCGATCCGGTGGCCTGGGAGGAGATCCTACGCCTGTACGGCAAGCTCGTGTCCGCGACGGTGCGCTCGTTTCAGATGCAGGACGCCGACGCGCTCGACGCGGTGCAGATGACCTGGCTGCGGCTGGCCGAGAACCCCCACCGCGTGCAGTTCCCTGAACGGCTGGACGGGTGGCTGGTCACCACCGCCCGTCGCGAATGCCTGCGCATCCTGCGCCGGGTCACTCGCGCGCCGAACCTCTGCCACTCGGCGCTCGACACACTCGCCCACCCTTCGGTGGGCCCTGAGCAGTGCGTCATCAATGCCGACACCATACGGACGTTGTGGAACATCGTCGCGGAGCTGCCGCCTCGCCGACGAGCCCTGGTGCGGGAGCTGTTCACCGACTACCCGCGACCCTACGCTGAGGTCGCCCGCGCGGCCGGAATCCCCCTCGGCGGGATGGGGCCCACCCGGGCGCGAGCCCTGCGGCAGCTTCGGGGCAGGATCAACGACGACGGGCTGGGCCCGGACACCTGGGAGTGAGCTTCCCGACATCGGGACGGACCCCGGGTGCTTCACGGCCGCTCCCGCTGCCGGGCTCCGGTACCCTGGCACCCCATGGAAAGCAGTGAGTACGACTCCAGCGCGGTGGAGGCGGGCGTTCGCTCGCTCTGGGAAGACCGTGACGTCTACCGGTACGACCCAGCCGCCGGCGGACCGGTCTTCAGTATTGACACGCCGCCGCCGTACGTGTCGGCCTCACACTTGCACGTGGGCCATGCGATGAGCTATTCCCAGGCCGACTTCGTGGTGCGATACCACCGCATGCGCGGTGAGCGCATCTTCTACCCGATGGGCTTCGACGACAACGGTCTGCCCACCGAGCGTTTCGTCGAACAGAAGTACGGTATCACAGCGGCGGATATCCCTCGGGCGAAGTTCATCGAGCTCTGCATGCGGGAGACCAGGGCCACCGCGGCGCGTTACGAGGATCTCTGGCGTCGGGTGGGTCTGTCCGTGGACTGGTCTCAGACATACTCCACCATCGACCCCCGGTGCCAGGCCACCGCGCAGACGAGCTTCATCAAGCTGCGCGACGCCGGCTATATCCGGCGAAGCCGGGACCCGATCCTCTGGTGCGTCGAGTGCCGCACGGCGCTGGCGCAGGCCGACGTCGAGGACCTGGAGCGCAAGGGCCGTATCCACCGGATCGCGTTCTCGGCTGTGGAGACGGGTCAGCCGCTGGTCATCGCCACCACCCGGCCGGAGCTGCTCGCGGCGTGCGTGGCGGTGTACTTCCATCCCGGGGACGAACGGTATGCCGATCTGGAGGGCACGTTCGCGCGGGTGCCGGTCTTCGGCCACGAGGTGCCGATCAAAGCTGACGAGTCGGTCGATCCCGAGTTCGGCACCGGACTGATGATGGTCTGTACTTTCGGCGATCTCGAGGACGTGAACAAATGGCGCCAGGACTCGCTCGACCTGCGTCTGGTACTCGGTTCGGACGGGAGGTTCGACCAGTCGACCGGACCACTGGCCGGTCGAGACGTCGATGAGGCGCGCCGCGTCATACTCGACCTCCTGAAGGACAGCGGCGAGCTGTGGGGTTCCACCTCGGTCCGGCAGGTCGTCGGGGTGCATGAGCGCTGCGGGACGCCGGTGGAGTTCCAGATCCGGTCGCAATGGTTCGTCCGGATCATGGAACATCGAGACCGCTTCCGGGTCCGCGCGACTGAGCTGGTGTGGGCGCCGGAGTCGATGAAGCGCCGCCTCGACGACTGGATCGACGGGCTCAAGTGGGACTGGAACATCACCCGGCAGCGACACTACGGCGTGCCGTTCCCGGTGTGGTACCGACTCGACGGCGACGGCGCGCCGATCCAGGACGACGTGCTGATGCCGGAGCTCTCGGCGTTGCCGGTGGATCCCGGCACCGACCTCCCGCCGGGCTTCACGGAGGACCAACGCGGCAGGCCGGGCGGTTTCACCGGGGACCCCGATGTGATGGATACCTGGATGACCTCGTCGTTGTCACCGCAGATCATCGACGGATGGGCGGTGTCGGAGACGGGTTCGGACCCCGCGCTGGCTCCCATGAGCCTGCGGGTCCAGGCATTCGAGATCATCCGGACCTGGCTGTTCTACACCCTGGTCCAGTCGGAGCTCCATTTCGGCCGGGTGCCGTGGGAAACGGTGATGATCTCCGGGTGGGGCCTGGGCGAGCAGGGTAAGAAGATCTCGAAGCGCGACCTGGAGAAGTCGACGGGCGCCGATGGGTTCAACCGCTACGTGCCCAACCAGGTCATCGCCCGTTACGGTGCGGATGCCCTACGTCTGTGGGCGGCGTCGGCCCGACTCGGTAACGACCTTCGGTATAGCGAGAAGGACGTGCGGGTCGGTCGGAAGCTCACCGTGAAACTCTGGAACGTCGGTCGGTTCATGAGCCTGCACCTTGAGGGGTTCGACCCGTCGTCGGCGACGCCGATCCCCGTGGCCGACCGGAGTGCCGTGGACCGCTGGGTGCTCGCGCATCTCGCCGAGACGGTCGAGGAGGCTACCGCGGCGTTCGACCACTATGACTTCATGCAGGCGCACAAGACGGCGGCGAGGTTCTTCTGGTCCGTCTTCTGCGACCGCTACCTGGAGATGATCAAAGATCGCTTCCTGGACCCGGACAGGCACTCCGACGTCGAGCGGCTCAGCGCGCGGTGGACCATGTGGGAGGCGTACCGGAGGGTGCTCGCGCTGTTCGCGCCGTTCGCGCCGTTCGTCACCGAGCGCCTGTACCAGCGTTTTTACGCCGATCGGGAGAAGACCGAGAGCATCCACGTCTCGTTGTGGCCGACGGTCGAGGAGCACTGGAGGACCGATCCGAGCGACATCGACCAGATGGTCGTTCTGCTCGACGCCGTCCGAGCGCTTCGCTCCGCGCGGCGGCTGCACTCCGGTACCCGCATCTCCCGGCTGATCTTGGACACGACGCAGGACGGACCCGCCACGCTGGCCCATGCGGTGGCCGAACCGCTGCGCACCGCCTCCCGAGCCGACACGGTCGTCTTCGCCTCCGCCGAGCACCCCAGCGGAGTGGACGGCATCGCGGTGGGCATCGAACCGTAGCGCGATGACACCCGCTCGGGCGGTCCTCGACTGGACCGATGAGAACAGCGAGACCCGGTCCGCGTTGTGGCGTTCGGAAAGCGGTGCTCAGCTGCCCGCGCGTGTGGTCGTCGCAGACGACCGGGTCAAGGCCGATGTCGCTTATCGCCTGGCATGTGAGGGCACCGCCATCCTGTGGCGAGGGGACTTTCAGAATGCCCGTCAGCTGCTGGCCGCGATGGGGCGTCGGATGGACCGCAGGCGTCGGGTGTCCGTGCCCTCGCCGCCCTCGCCGCCCTTGCTGCCCTCGCCCGCCGTCGCCTTTCACCGGTACCGCCAGACACGTGCGCAGCGCGCGCGGACGCTGGGCATGCTGCTGGTGCCGTTCGAAGCGGGGTGCGTCATCCCGCTGCGCCGGGCTCCGGATGTTCGGCAGGCATGTGTCGAGGCCGGGTGCCCGGCGGATGAGGCGTTCGTACTCTCGCTGCGTGAGCTGCTGGGCGTCATCAGCGCCCGCGAGTGGCGCGAGAAAGGGGTCGCGGTCTCGGCGCTGGGTGCCCGCATCCATCCGCACTACGGCGTGTTCTCGCCGGTTCGAGGTGAGTACGTGGACCTGGTGGCCAGGGCACCGCTACCTGCACTGGGCTCTGCCCATGACATCGGTGCCCATGACATCGGTGCCTACGACATCGGCACGGGAACCGGTGTGCTCGCCGCGCTGCTGGTCCGCAGGGGTGTCGGCCGAGTGGTCGCGACCGACCAGGACCCGCGCGCGTTGGCCTGCGCCCGCGAGAACCTGACCCGGCTGGGGCTGACCGGTCGGGTTGATGTCGTCGAAGCGGACCTCTTCCCTGCTGAGCACCGTGTGCCGCTGGTGGTGTGCAACCCGCCATGGATCCCGGCGCAGCCCGGTTCACCGCTGGAGTACGCGGTCTACGACCCCGGCAGCCGGATGCTGCGTGCCTTCGTCGGCCGCTTGGCTGCTCACCTCCAGCCGGGCGGCGAGGGGTGGCTTGTCCTCTCCGACCTTGCCGAGCACCTGGGCCTGCGCACGAGGGAGGAGCTGCTGACCCTGTTCGATGCGTCCGGTGTGGACGTCGCCGGCAGGCTGGACGCCAAGCCGAGGCATCCCCGCGTGAGCGATCGCACCGATCCGTTGCACGCGGCGCGCGCGGCGGAGACCACCTCGCTCTGGCGGCTCACTGCGCGGTGACGGAACCGGATCTGGCAGTGTGGCGTCCCTCAGTAGTCGGATCCGCACCCGACACCGATCCAGACCGAAGGAGACCGCTGCAGATGGCACAGCAGTTCGGCGCGCAGTTCGAGCAGATGCAGGCGGCGGCACAGCATGTCGCCGAGGTGAACCAGAGCGTGCAGGGCCGGCTCTCAGGTCTGCGCAACCAGCTGGCGCCGCTGGCGGGGGCGTGGAAAGGCCAGGCAGCGATCGCCTTCCAGGTGCTGATGGAGCGTTGGGATACCGACGCGCGCAGTCTCAACGAGGCCCTCAACAGCATCGGTGAGCAGATCCGGGGATCCGGGACCACCTATGCCCAGGCGGACGAGACCGAGCAGCAGACCTACTCACGGATCGGCCAGGCGCTGGGCAGCTGAGCGTGCTCGCCCAGGCCCCGCGACACCGCACAAGACTGCAAAGGAGACAGATCCGTGAGTGATGGCACGATCCTGGTCACGTTCGGCGAGCTGGAGAGCGCGCGGAGCTCCATCCAGGCGACATGGACGAGTATCAGCCAGGAGATGGAGGACCTCAAGAGATACCTGCAGCCGATGGTGGAGACCTGGACCGGCGACGCGTCGAGTGCATACCAGGCCCACCAGGCGAAGTGGGATCGATCGGCGAGGGACCTGAACCAGGTGCTGAACCAGATCGGGGTGGCGCTGGGTACCTCGAACGAGAACTACCAGGCCGGTGAGGCGGCGAACCGGGCGCGTTGGTCCTAGCCGTGCACGGTGAGGTCGCCGGGTCGCCGCCGGGTGCGTAGCCCAGCCGGCGGCGACCCCGTTTTGACCGTGTCGCGCGGCGGCCGGTATCGTTCCGGAGGCCCTGGGAACTGCGATAACGAGGTAGGTCGGTGCGCACTTACAGCCCCAAGCCCGGCGAGGTCGAGCGCGCCTGGCATGTCATCGATGCCACGGACGTGGTGCTGGGTCGCCTGGCCAGTCAGGTCGCCACGCTGCTGCGGGGCAAGCACAAGCCGACCTACGCCCCGCATGTCGACACCGGCGACTTCGTCGTGATCGTCAACGCCGGCAAGGTAGCGCTGTCCGGCAACAAGGGCGATCGCAGCTTCGTCTACCGGCACAGCGGTCGCCCAGGCGGGCTCAGGCGGCGCTCGTTCTCCGAGATGCTCGCCACCCAACCCGAGCGCCTGGTGGAGCGGTCCATCAAGGGTATGCTCCCGAAGACCACGCTGGGCCGGGCGATGGCTCGCAAGCTTAAGGTCTATGCCACTCCCGAGCACCCGCATGCGGCCCAGCGGCCGCAGCCGTTCCAGATCACCCAGGTCGCCCAGTGACATTCATTGAGACATTTATTGACGCAGCGACATCTCTTGACCCAGCCGACACCGAAGCCGCGACTAGTGAGGACCCGAGAGACGCCGTGACCACCCCGCAGACGCCGCAGCCTGAGACCGGGTCGGCCGCCGCCGTTGCGCCGGCTCCGCTCGTGCCGGCGATGCCGATGCCGAGCGGCCAGGCCGTGCAGGCCGTCGGTCGGCGCAAGGAGGCGATCGTGCGGGTGCGCCTGGTGCCCGGCACCGGTGTTTTCACCCTCAACGGCACAAGCCTGGAGCAGTACTTCCCGAACAAGGTGCATCAGCAGCTGATCCGGGAGCCCCTGCTGACCGTCAACAAGCCCGAGTCCTACGACGTCCTGGGCAACCTCTCCGGTGGCGGTACCTCCGGCCAGGCCGGCGCGCTACGGCTGGCCATCGCCCGGGCACTGGTCGAGATCAACATCGATGACCGACCGGCGCTGAAGAAGGCGGGTTTCCTCACCCGCGACGCCAGGGCTAAAGAGCGCAAGAAGTACGGTCTGAAGAAGGCGCGCAAGGCGCCCCAGTACTCGAAGCGTTAGTACCGCACGCGTTGATGCGGCGCCTGTTCGGCACCGACGGCGTCCGTGGGCTGGCCAACGCCGAGCTCACGCCGGAGCTGGCGCTGGCCGTGTCCGGTGCGGCGGCACGGGTGCTCGCCGAGCACGGTCTGGGGCACCGTCCGGTGGCGGTGGTGGGTCGGGACCCTCGGGCCAGTGGCGAGATGCTGGAGGCGGCCGTCATCGCCGGCCTGACCTCTGCGGGTGCTGATGTGCTCCGGGTCGGGGTACTGCCCACCCCAGCGGTCGCCCACCTGGTGGCCGAGTTCGCTGCGGACCTCGGCGTGATGATCTCCGCCTCGCACAACCCGATGCCCGACAACGGCATCAAGCTCTTCGCCGCCGGCGGTCGCAAGCTTCCCGACGCGTTGGAGGACGAGATCGCCGCTCGGGTGGACGGCTGTGAGTGCGAGCGTCCCACCGGAGCCCGGATCGGCCGGGTGCGGGACGCGCCGGACGCCGCCGGGCGTTATGTGGATCACCTGCTGCCGGTCGTTCTGCGGTCGCTGGAGGGGCTCCGCGTGGTGGTCGACTGCGCCCACGGCGCGGCGTCCGCCGTCGCCGCGCGGGTCTACCGGGGGGCCGGTGCCGAGGTGGTGGCGCTGCATGCCCAGCCCGACGGCCTCAATATCAACGACGGCTGCGGGTCCGCGCATCTGGACCGGCTGCGGGAGGCGGTGCGGGCGCGGCGCGCGGCGGTCGGTATCGCGCACGATGGCGACGCCGACCGCTGCCTGGCTGTGGACGCCACTGGCGAGGTGGTGGACGGTGACCAGATCATGGCCATTCTCGCGTTGGCGATGCGGGAGCGCGGCGAGCTGGTCGAGGACACCCTGGTGGCCACCGTGATGAGCAACCTGGGGTTGCACCTGGCGATGCGCGAGCACGGCGTGGTGGTCAGGACCACTCCGGTGGGGGACCGGTACGTGCTGGAGGCGCTGACGGCGGGGGGGTTCTCGCTGGGCGGCGAGCAGTCCGGGCATGTGGTGCTTCCCGGGTATGCCACCACGGGCGACGGTCTGCTCACCGCATTGCGACTGATGGACCGGATGGTCAGCTCGGGGCGGAGCCTGGCGGACCTGGCCAGCGTGCTGACCCGGCTGCCGCAGGTGCTGGTCAACGTCGCGGTCACGGACAAGACAGCGGTCGCGGCGGCACCCGCAGTGGCCGACGCCATCGCCGACGCCGAGGCCGAGCTGGGCCAGACCGGTCGTGTCCTGCTGCGCCCATCGGGAACCGAGCCGCTCGTGCGCGTGATGGTCGAGGCCCTCACCGAATCGGACGCCACCACCATCGCGCATCGTATCGCGAAGGTCGTCGCCGGGCACGCATCGGCGTGACACCAGTACGCTGTGACACCAGTACGCTGGGGAGGCGTGCTTGACGATGTGATCCGCTACCTGGTGTGCCCGTATTGCGGTGCGTATACGTCCTGTGACGGTGGATCGCTTCGTTGTACGGCCGGGCACGTGTTCGATGTCGCGCGTCAGGGCTATGTCAGCTTGCTGCCCGCTGGGGTTCGAGGAGATAACGGCGATACGGCGGCGATGGTCCAGGCACGAGCCGACTTCCTCGCGGCAGGCCATTACGCGGGCATCGTCGCCGACCTCGCGCATGCCGCCGCCGAGGTAGCGGCCACGCGTGATGCCGAGGGATGCGTCATCGATGTCGGCGCCGGCACGGGGTACTACCTCGCGGCGGTGGTCGATCGCCTCCCCGACAGGGTGGGGTTGGCGTTGGACGTGTCGAAGTTCGCCCTTCGCAGAGCTGCGCGCGCCCATGAGCGAATTGGCGCGGTCGCGTGCGACGTCTGGCGTCAGCTACCGGTCACCGATTCCGCAGCGGTGGTCGTGTTGAACATCTTCGCTCCGCGTAACGGTGCCGAGCTGCGCCGCGTCCTCAGTTCTGCGGGTCGCCTTCTGGTCGTTACTCCGAGCCGCGGCCATCTCGGTGAGCTGGTTCAACCGCTTAGTCTGCTGACGATCGACGAGCGCAAGGACGAGCGGCTTGCCGAGAAGCTGACACCCTATTTCACTCTCGTCGATCGGTGTGAGCACCGATCGACGTTGCGACTCAGTCACAGGGATGTCACGGCGGTCGTCGCGATGGGGCCGAGCGCGTGGCATGCCGACCCCACCATCCTCGCCGACCGCATCGGGCACCTTCCAGACCCGATGCCGACCACCGTGGCGGTGACGCTGTCTACGTTCCGCCCGACGGGCCCGTGATCCCTGAAGGTCACGACCACGCCTGCCGCTGGCCGGGTCCCTCGGCGGCGGGGGCGGAACTCGACCTGAACGGCCACGTCGTCGCCGGGCACGTGTCGGTTCGGCTCCGTGGGGGCTTATTGCGCGGAAGAGCTCGATGCGAGGCCATAGCGCCAACCGGTCGTCCAGCGTTGTGACAGCCTGGGTTCCCTGCCAGGGACGCATCCGGGCGCAAGCTGGTCGTGGGTCCGGTCCACCCATTCGGCGGGCACTGTGTTCTCCGCCCCGCGGTCCAGGAACGTGCGGAACGCCAGCGGCGCCGCGAGCCCCTCGGTCAGTTCCGCCTCGGCGAACGCGACCATGCTCGCCGGCGCCTCCTGTGGGGTCGGCGTCACCTGCCGGTCCGCATCGCGCGACTCAGCCGAGGCCGCTGTGGCCCGCAGCGTCGCCCGCACCGCTCGTCGGTGATCTTCCAGAAGCGCTGGTCACCACGGGAGCGCCCGCGCTCGATGTGCGCCGCGGTCGTGCGGTCAACCGACGCGAGTATGGCCGGCCGGAGAACGTTGTCGGATACCACGGGTTGAGTAGCGGCACCGGCTTCGGTCGGCTTTTGCGTGAAACGATCAGCGGGCGTCTGCTTTGACCAGCCAGAAGTGCACGCCGAGCTCGCCGTCTTCGAGTAGACCGGTGTCGGAGGCAGTGGCGGCCGCGGCGAGGCTCGGGAATGGGTGTTCGGTGATCTCGATGGCGAGAACGGCATCGGCCAGTTCGCGTTCGTGCTCGCGAAGTGCGTCGGCCGTCTCGCCGTTTGCGGCCCAGGACAGCAGGATGCGGTCTGTGACCTCGAGGTTGGCTTCCTTCCTGGCGGTTTGCACCAGTCGGATGGCCTCTCGTGCCAGACCGGCCCTGCGTAGCTCCGGTGTGATGGTGGTGTCCAGCGCGACTGTCATGTCTTGTTGGCTGCTGACCGCCCATCCGCTACGAGGAACCTCGGTTAAGGTCACGTCGTCCAGGGACACCATGACGTCGTCGCCGTCCAGGCTGATTGTTGCTTGACCGTCTGTCTTGAGACTGCGGGCGAGCCGGCTTTGATCAGTGGCGGTGATGGCTCTGGCGGCGTGTTGAGTCCGCGAGCCGAATCGCTTGCCGAGCATACGGAAGTTGGGCTTCACGGTGATGTCCACGACTTCGCCGGCTTGCGCGAGTGGTGTGACGTCGCCGACATTGAGCTCGTCGGCGACTTCCGCGATGAGCTCGGCGGGCAGCTCCCGGCCACCGGGGATGCTGACCAGCGCGCGGTGCAGAGGTTGGCGGATACGGATGTTGGCGGTCTTGCGCACCGCTCGCCCGACCTCGACGAGCTGGCGCGCGATGCCCATGTCGGCGCGCAGTTCGTCATTCGAGCGAGTGGGGTCCGAGGTCGGCCACGCGGCGAGGTGTACCGACTCCGCGGCACAGGCGTCACCGGGTGTGATCGCGTGCCGCCAGACCTGCTCGGTGATGAACGGTACGAACGGCGCGAGCAGCCTGGTCAGGATATGGAGACACTCGTGCAGGGTAGCCAGCGCATTGCCGTCACTGTTCCAGAAGCGGGCGCGGCAGCGTCGCACGTACCAGTTCGACAGATCATCGACGAACTGGGCGAGCACCCGGCCCGATCCGGCTGTGTCGAAGTTCTCCAGCGCGGTGTCAACCCTGGCCACGACGTGGTCGAGCTCGGCGAGCACCCACCTGTCGATCACCGGCCGGTCGGCGACGGGCGCGGCGGCTCCCGGTACCCAGGAGCTCGTGTCGGCGTAGAGGGTGAAGAACGACGCCGTGTTCCAGTAGGTCAACAGAACCTTGCGGACGATCTCTTCCAACGGCGTGTCGCCGATACGTCGCGCGGACCACGGAGAACCCGAGCACAGCATGAACCAGCGCAGAGCGTCGGCGCCGTGCTTGTCCATGAACGGAATGGGCTCGATGACGTTGCCGAGGTGCTTGCTCATCTTGCGGCCGTCCTCGGCGACGATGTGCCCGAGGCAGACCACGTTCTCATACGCCGAACGGTCGAACACCACTGTGCCGATGGCCATGAGGGTGTAGAACCAGCCTCGGGTCTGGTCGATCGCCTCGCAGATGAACTGGGCGGGGTAGCTCTTCTCGAACCGCTCGACGCTGCCGTCCACGTAGGGGTAGCCGATGCCGGCGAAGGGCATGGAACCGGAGTCGAACCATGCGTCGATCACCTCGTCGACCCTGTTGGCCTGCGCGCCACAGGCGGGGCAGGCGAAGGTCACCTCGTCGATGTAGGGGCGGTGCGGGTCGAGGCTGGAGAGGTCTTGGGCGGCGAGTTTCCCGAGCTCAGCGCGGGAACCCACGCAGGTGAGGTGCCCGTCCGGGCAACGCCACATCGGCAGCGGAGTGCCCCAGTACCGGCTCCGTGACAGTGCCCAGTCGACGTTGTTGGCCAGCCAGTCACCGAAGCGACCGTGCTTGATGTGCTCGGGATACCAGTTCGTGCGCTCGTTCTCGCGCCGCAGCTCACTGAGCCTGGCGGTGGTGCGGATGTACCAGGACAGCTGGGCGTAGTACATCAAGGGGGTGTGGCAGCGCCAGCAGTGTGGGTACTGGTGCTCGTAGCTCAGCGACATGAACAGCAGACCACGTCGTTCGAGATCGGCGATGAGTATCGGGTTGGCGTCGGTGAAGAATGTGCCTCCCACGAGATCCACGTCGGCGAGGAAGTGCCCGTCCGGCCCGATCGGGTTGACGACGGGGAGGTTGTGCCGTCTGCACGCGGCGAGGTCGTCGGCACCGAACGCGGGCGCCTGGTGCACGAGGCCGGTGCCGTCCTCGGTCGTCACGTAGTCAGCGGTGATCACGAAATGCGCGTCCGGGATATCGACCAGCTCGAAGGGAGGGCGGTAGCGCACGCCTGACAGGCCGCTTCCCGGCATGGACGCCAGAACTTCGGCCTCTTCTCCGAGAACTGTGGTCAGAAGCGGCTCGGCGACCACGAACGTGCCCTGGCGCGTGCGCGCTATCACGTAGGTCACATCAGGATGCACAGCCACGGCGGTGTTGGACACCAATGTCCACGGTGTGGTTGTCCACACCAGCAGGTCCACTCCGGTCAGCCCGTCCACCTGCCCGACGATCGGTAGCCGCACGTACACCGAGGGATCGACGACCGACTCGTAGCCTTGGGCGACCTCGTGATCGGACAACCCGGTGCCACAACGGGGGCAGTACGGCGCGACTCGATGGTCCTGGACGAGAAGGCCCTTGTCGTCGATCTGCTTCAGTGCCCACCAGACGCTGTCCACGTATTCGGATGACATGGTCCAGTACGGGTCGGACATGTCGACCCAGTAGCCGACGCGCTCGGTCATCGCCTCGAACTCGCCGATGTAGCGCTGGACAGACTCCCGGCAGCGCGCGTTGAACTCCTCGATGCCGATCTTCTCGATATCCTGTTTGCCAGCCAGGCCGAGCTCCTTCTCCACCGCGATCTCGACCGGCAGCCCGTGGCAGTCCCACCCCGCTCGACGCGGTACGTGGAAGCCCTTCATCGTCTTGAACCGGAGGAAGACGTCCTTGAAGACGCGGGCCTCGACGTGGTGCGTACCCGGTTTGCCGTTCGCGGTGGGCGGCCCCTCGAAGAACACCCACTCCGGACCGCCGACTGTCTGGTCCACGCTCTCGGCGAAAATGTCCCGCTCACGCCAGAACGCCAAGACCTCATGATCGACGGCAGGCAGGTCTACCCGGGAGGACAGTGGGGTGTAGGGGGACTGGTCGGGCAACGGGGCTCCTCCATGACGAGCCGGCGGACACCTGCGGCCCGCTCAGGGTATCGACCTAACCCGGAGGGCCACCGGCTCGGCCTGCCCGACGGCCGGTGCCGGCTGTCCTATCGGCGGTGAGCCCTCCAGATCGCAGGGACGACCGCGAGCGCTAGCGTCCGGTCGACCTGAACATGAGGACAACCGCCCCGAGCGCGAATGCGATGATCACGACCCACAGCAGGATCAACATGATCGACCCGATAATCATGGTGTCTCCCTCGGTAAGTGCGGCGTCGCTCCCTTGCGTATAATACTACGCACCTATGCCTCGCGGACTCGTGTCGTCACACTAGTGGGGCTCGGTCAGCAGTGCGTCGTAGTCGGTGGCCTCGGTGCCGGTGGCCCCGGTGAGGTGGAGCAGCAGGAACGCGGTGACCAGGGCGCGGCTCATCCGGCGGGTTCCGGTCTCTGGGCCGCTGCCCAGGAGCACGTCGGTCCAGTGCGGGCCCATGGTGAAGCCGAGATGGCCGGCCTTGGGCAGCGTCCGCAACCGCACTGGGCCGGCCCACGCCCTGGCCACCGGCTCGGCATGTCCGAGCGCCGGTGCCAGGAGGTCCTTGCCACCGACCACGTGCAGGCCCGGCATGGTGCAGCCGCGCGCGGCTGCCACCGCCGAGGGCAGCGTCTCGGCCAACGCCAGCGTGGCCACCGCCCGGCAACGGTCGTCGGCGGCGGCCGCCAGCACCGCACAGCCACCGCCCATCCCGTGCCCGACCAGGCCCAGTCTGCCCGGGTCGACGCTGATCTCGCCGTCGCCCAGCCGCACCCCGACGCACACGTCCAACACGGTGCGCAGATCGCCGGCGAACTGGCGGTGCGAGGCCAGCGCGCCGCGCTGGGTGGCCGGTGCCGCCACGACCACCCCCCAGGTGGCCAGGTGGCGCAGCAGCTCCTCGTAGCGTGTCGTCGGCTGCAGCCAGCCGTGCCCGAACGCGACGGCGGGCAGCCCGTGCCCGGACCGCGGTGTGAACACCACGCCGGGGATGCCGGCCGCCGTGAGGTCACCTCGGGCCACCGCATGGGGACCTGGCCGAGACAGCTCCTCAGCCGTGCGGCGGACCGCGGGATCGGTGCGTGCCATGAGCCGGGACGGTATCGGACTCGCCGCTCGCGGCGCCGCCACTGGGGGCCGTCGTGAGGGGGCTACCGTGACGCCCATGTGCGGAATCGTGGGCTACGTGGGACATCGAGACGCCCTCGACGTCGTCCTGCGGGGTCTGGGCCGGCTGGAGTACCGCGGCTACGACTCCGCCGGTGTCGCGGTGCTCACCAGTGCCGGCACGCTGGCGGTGGCGCGCAAGGCCGGGGCGCTGGCCAACCTGGTCGGTGAGCTCGACGCCACCGGGCGGGCGGTGCTGCGCGGCACCGCCGGGATGGGGCACACCCGCTGGGCCACCCACGGCGCGCCGACCGACCGCAACGCCCATCCGCACCGGGACACCGCGGGCAGGCTCGCCGTGGTACACAACGGGATCATCGAGAACCACGCCCAGCTGCGGGCCGAGCTGGAGCACGGCGGGGTGGAGCTGGCCAGCGACACCGACACCGAGACCGCCGCGCATCTGATCTCCGCGCAGTACGCGCGCCGCGGTGACCTGGTCGCTGCGGTGGCGGCAGTGTGCTGCCGGCTGCGCGGGGCGTTCACCCTCGTCGTCACCCACGCCGACGAGCCCGACCTGATCGTCGCGGCGCGCCGTTCGTCGCCGCTGGTGGTGGGCGTGGGCGACGGAGAGCACTTCGTCGCCTCCGATGTCGCGGCGTTCATCGAGCACACCCGCGACGCCGTCGAACTCGGCCAGGACCAGGTGGTGACGATCACCCGGGATGGCTGTCGGATCACCGACTTCCACGGCGCCCCCGCGTGCGGGAGGCCCTTCCACATCGACTGGGACCTGTCCGCGGCGGAGAAGAGCGGCCACGACTACTTCATGCTCAAGGAGATCCAGGAACAACCCAGCGCCATCGCCAACACCCTGCGTGGGCACTTCATCGACGGCCGGATCGTGCTGGACGAGCAGCGGATGGACACCCAGGAGCTGCGTGATGTCGACAAGGTCTTCGTGGTCGCCTGCGGGACCGCGTACCACTCCGGCATGGTCGCCAAGTACGCCATCGAGCACTGGTGCCGGCTGCCGGTGGAGGTCGAGCTCGCCAGTGAGTTTCGGTATCGCGACCCGGTGCTGGACCGCTCCACCCTGGTCGTGGCGATCTCGCAGTCCGGGGAGACGATGGACACCCTGGAGGCGGTGCGGCACGCGCGCGAGCAGAAGGCCCGGGTGCTGGCGATCTGCAACACCAACGGGGCGCAGATCCCGAGGGAGTCCGACGCGGTGCTCTACACCCACGCCGGGCCGGAGATCGGGGTGGCCGCCACCAAGACGTTCCTCGCCCAGATCGTGGCCAACTTCCTGGTCGGGCTGGCGTTGGCGCAGGCTCGCGGCACCAAGTACTCCGACGAGGTCGCCCGCGAGTTCGCCGAGCTGGAGGCGATTCCCGCGGCGGTGGCACAAGTGCTCGACACCGTCGAGGCGGTGCGTGAGCTGGCCCGCGAGCTCGCGCACGCCAGGGTGGTGCTGTTTCTCGGCCGGCATGTCGGCTTCCCGGTGGCCTTAGAGGGTGCGCTCAAGCTCAAGGAACTCGCCTACATGCACGCCGAGGGTTTCGCCGCCGGAGAACTCAAGCACGGCGCGATCGCGCTGCTCGAGGACGGCCTGCCGGTGGTCGTGGTGATGCCCTCGCCCAAGGGGCGCGCCGTGCTGCACGCAAAGCTGCTGTCCAACATCCAGGAGATCCGGGCCCGCGGCGCGCGGAGCATCGTCATCGCCGAGGAGGGCGACGAGACGGTGCGACCCTACGCCTCGCACCTGCTGGAGGTGCCCGCGGTGCCCACCCTGCTGCAGCCGTTGGTGTCCACCGTGCCACTTCAGGTGCTCGCTGCGGAGATCGCCCGGCAACGCGGCTACGACGTGGACAAGCCACGCAACCTCGCCAAGTCCGTGACGGTGGAGTAGCCGTGAGTGGCAATCGGGGTGATAGCTCGCATCGCCACTCACAAGGCGCGTGGTCGGTGGCGAGTGTGCAGGCCGCCGAACGCGCCCTGGACACTCGCCACCGACCAGGCGCCCTGATGCGTCGCGCCGCGTTCGGGCTGGCCACCCGGGTCGCGGCGGTGCTGGCCGAGCGGACCGGCGGGGTGTCCGGCCGGCACGTCGCGCTGCTGGTCGGGGCTGGGAACAACGGTGGCGACACGCTGTGGGCCGGTGCTTACCTGCGTCGCCGAGGGGTGGCGGTCACCGCTGTCCTGTTGTCGCCCGAGCGCGCGCACCCACAGGGCCTGGCCGCGCTGCGCCGGGCCGGTGGGCGGATCGCCGAGCAGCTGCCGGCGCGTCCGCACCTCGTGCTCGACGGGATCGTCGGGCTGTCCGGGCGGGGTGGGCTGCGCCCGGCGGCCGCCCGGCTGGTGGCGGCCGTCCGGGTGCCGATCATCGCGGTGGACTCGCCATCCGGGGTGGACCCGGACACCGGCACCGCTGACGGGCCCGCCGTCACCGCTACCGAGACCGTCACCTTCGGCGCTCGCAAACCGGTGCACCTGCTCGCCCCGTGGCGCTGCGGCCCGGTGCACCTGGTGGACATCGGGTTGTTCGGCGAGCTGGGGGAGCCTGACCTGCGGGTGCTCACCGCGGCCGAGATCGGCGCGCGGTGGCCGGTGCCGAGCCCGACCAGCGACAAGTACACCCAGGGCGTGGTGGGGATCGCCGCGGGTTCGGCGGACTACCCCGGGGCGGCGGTGCTCTGTGCGGGAGCTGCGGTGCTGGCCACGTCAGGCATGGTCCGCTTCGCCGGCACGGCCGCCGACGCGGTACGCGGGCGCTGGCCGGAGGTGGTGGCCACCGGGTCGGTGTCCGACGCCGGGCAGGTGCAGGCCTGGGCCGTCGGGCCGGGACTGGGCACCGGCGCCGCTGGACGCCAGGTGCTGGCCCACGTGCTGGCTGCGGGGGTGCCGGTGGTGGCTGACGCCGATGCGATCACCCTGCTGGCCCGGCACCCCGAGCTGGCGGACAGCCGTGACCCGGGCACCCCGCTGGTCCTCACGCCGCACGACCGGGAGTTCGAGCGGCTCACCGGCAAGCCGCCCGGCACCGACCGGGTCACGGCCGCCCGGGACGCCGCTCGCCGGTTCGACGCGGTGCTGCTACTCAAGGGGAACACCACCGTCGTCGCGGCCCCGGACGGGCTGGTGCTGGTGAACCCGGCCCGCTCGGCCTGGCCGGCCACCGCGGGCTCCGGCGATGTCCTCACCGGCGTGCTCGGCGCGTTGCTGGCCGCCGGACTCGAGCCGGTCACCGCGGCGGCTGCCGCCGCGCGCGCCCAGGAGCTCGCCGCTGCCCTCGCCGCCTGGGGCGGCACGGGTGGCGGTGCCGCCCCACGCGGCACAGGTGGCGGTGCCGCCCCAAGCGCCCCAGGTGAGGGCAGCGGTGCGCCGGCGCCCGCCTCCGCGATCCAGGCGGCCCTGAGCGACGCGATCCGCGCCCTTCGTTCGGCGGCCCGGACGCCCCGATGACCACGAGGTCAGCGGCGCAGCCCCCGCGTCCCCGGGCCGAAGTGGTGATCGACCTCGACGCGGTCCGGCACAACGTCGGGATCCTCGTCGGGTGCGCCGCCGCGTCCGGTGCCGCCACCATGGCGGTGGTCAAGGCCGACGGCTACGGCCACGGTGCACTCGACGTCGCCGAGGCGGCGCTGCAGGCGGGAGCCACCGCGCTGGGCGTGTGCAGCGTCGAGGAGGCGCTCTCGCTGCGTTGCGGCGGAGTCGACGCCCCCGTGCTGGCCTGGCTGCACGCTCCTGGCGAGGACCTCGCCGCCGGCGTCGCCGCCGGCGTCGACCTCGGCGTCTACTCCACCGGCCAGCTCGACACCGTCGCCGCGGCCGCGGCGACGGGCGGCCGCACCGCTCGAGTGCACCTCAAGGTCGACACCGGGCTGACCCGCGGCGGCGCCCACCGCGACCAGTGGCCCGGCCTGCTCCGCGCCGCGGTGGCTACCCGAGGCGTCGAGGTCGTCGCGATCTGGTCACACCTCGCGCATGCCGACGACCCCGCTCACCCGATCATCGAGCGGCAGGTGCGGTACTTCGACGAGGCCTACCGGATGGCCTGGGATGCCGGGCTGCGACCGCTGCGGCATCTGGCGAACTCCGCGGCCACGCTGACCCGGCCCGACCTGCACTACGACCTGGTCCGCCCCGGCATCGCCGTGTACGGGCTCTCGCCGGTGCCCGGGGTCGGTTATCATCTGCTGCCGGCGATGACGCTGCGCTCGCAGGTCGCGATGGTCAAACGCGTTCCGGCCGGCGAAGGGGTGTCATACGGGCACGTCTGGCACACCGCTCGGGAGACCACCCTGGCGCTGGTCCCCGCCGGTTACGCCGACGGTGTGCCCCGGATGCTCACCGGCAGGCTGGATGTATGGCTGGCCGGCCGGCGCCGCCCGGTGGTGGGGAGGGTGTGCATGGACCAGGTGATGGTCGACTGTGGGGACGACCCGGTCGCCGAGGGCGCTGAGGTGGTGTTCTTCGGCCCCGGGCAGGGCGGCGCGCCGACTGCGGCGGAGTGGGCGGACAAGCTGGGCACGATCCACTATGAGGTGGTCGCCGGGATGGTGCGGCCCCGGCTGACCCGGACGGTGCGCGGTCGCCGCTCACCCGTCGTCCCTGCGCCGCCCCGATGCGGTGGAATCCGGGCCGAGCACGCGGGTGACGCCGGTATGAGTGTCGTCATCGGCCCGATGTCGGCCGCCGACGTGCACCGCTGCGCTGAGCTGGAGCACGTCCTGTTCGACATCGACGACCCCTGGAACCAGGCGGTGTTCATCGAAGCGCTGGCTGCGGGTCATCACTACCTCTCCGCGCGGGACGGTGACTCGCTGGTCGGCTACGTGGGTCTGGCCCGCTCCGGTGGTGAGGCGGAGGTACACACCCTTGCGGTGGACCCGGCGTATCAGCGCCGGGGGATCGGTCGGGCGTTGTTGCGGGCGGTCCTCGACCATGCCGTAGGGGCCACGGTGTTCCTCGAGGTGCGCACCGACAACGAGTCGGCGATCCAGTTGTACCGCAGCGAGGGGTTCGATGTGATCGGTATCCGTCGCGGCTACTACCAGGCCAGCGGAGCCGACGCGTTCACCATGCGCCGGCAGGCTCACCAGTGACCGTGCCCGGTCGAGCATTGACCACCCCAGTTGAGCGCTAGCACTCGGCGCAGTAGTCTGCCAATTAGCACTCTGGTGACCAGAGTGCCAGCAACGGCCCGAGCCGCCTCGACACCCGCGACGGCGGGGTGGTAGGAGCCATCGTCAGACAACCTGCCAGCTCTTCGAAGACCCCAGAAAGTGGAGGTCACACTGTGGCGAGCGTGAATATCAAGCCGCTCGAGGACAAGATCGTCGTTCAGGCCAGCGAGGCTGAGACGACGACCGCGTCTGGCATCGTCATCCCGGACACCGCGAAGGAGAAGCCCCAGGAGGGCAAAGTACTAGCCGTGGGCCCGGGTCGGGTCAATGACAGCGGCACTCGCATCCCGGTCGATGTGAGCGTCGGTGACGTCGTCATCTACACCAAGTACGGCGGCACTGAAGTCAAGTACAACGGCGAGGAGTACCTGATCCTCTCCGCACGCGACGTGCTCGCTGTTGTCAACTGAACGGTTACCGCGTCGTAGCTGACGGCGTGACCGTCGTGCTTGGCTGACGGTTCGACCGTCGGGTCAACCGCCCCGCAGCCCCTCCGGGGGTCAGCGGGGCGGTTGTTCGTGGACGGTTCGACCGTCGGTTGTTCGTGGACGGTTCGACCGTCGGCGTTAGTTGACGGTTCGACCGTCGCAGTTGACCGATGGTTCGACCGTCGGATTTAACTGACGGTTCCACCGTCGGAGCGCATCGGGTCCCGGCGACGTCGGTGGCCTACCAGAGTTCGCCCGTGAGGAAGGCAGACAATGCCCAAGCAGATCACGTTCGATGAGACCGCCCGGCGCGCACTGGAGCGCGGAGTCGACCAGCTCGCCGACGCGGTCAAGATCACTCTTGGTCCGCGCGGCCGGCACGTGGTGCTGGCGAAGAAATACGGCGGCCCGTCGATCACCAACGACGGGGTGACGATCGCGCGTGAGATCGAGCTGACCGACCCTTATGAGAACCTCGGCGCCCAGCTCGCCAAGAGCGTGGCGACGAAGACCAACGATGTCGCCGGCGACGGCACCACCACGGCCACCGTGCTGGCTCAGGCGATGGTCCGGGGTGGCCTGCGCAACGTGGCCGCCGGCGCCAACCCCACCGCGCTCGGGCGTGGCATCGCGGCGGCCGCGACCGCGGTTGCGGACGCGTTGGCGGCCAGGGCGACACCGGTGTCCGACCAGCAGGCGATCGCCCAGGTGGCCACGGTGTCCTCGGGTGAGGCGAAGATCGGCGCTCTGGTCGGCGAGGCGATGACCAAGGTCGGCCAGGACGGTGTCATCACCGTGGAGGAGTCGTCCACGATGGCCACCGAGCTGGAGATCACCGAGGGCATCGCGTTCGACAAGGGCTACATCTCGCCCTACTTCGTCAACGACCCCGAGCGGATGGAGGCGGTGCTGGTCGATGCCCACATCCTGCTGCACCGCGATAAGATCTCCTCGATCCAGGATCTGCTGCCGCTGCTGGAGCAGGTCAGCCGGTCCGGCAAGCCACTACTCGTCGTGGCTGAGGATGTCGAGGGCGAGGCGCTGTCCACCCTGGTGGTCAACGCGATCCGCAAGACCTTCTCGGTGGTCGCGGTCAAGTCGCCGTTCTTCGGTGATCGTCGTAAGGCGTTCATGGACGACCTCGCCGTCGTCACGGGTGCCCAGGTGATCAACCCTGAGGTCGGTCTCACGCTGTCCGAGGTCGGACTGGAGGTGCTCGGTCGGGCCCGGCGCATCGTGGTGACCAAGGACGACACCACGATCGTCGAGGGCGGGGGCGACCAGGCGGACGTCGACGCCCGTGCCGCGCAGCTTCGTCGCGAGATCGAGGAGACCGAGTCGGACTGGGACCGCGAGAAGCTGCAGGAACGGCTAGCCAAGCTGGCCGGCGCAGTAGCGGTCATCAAGGTCGGGGCGGCCACCGAAATCGAGCTCAAGGAGCGCAAGGCTCGGATCGAGGATGCCGTGGCCGCCACGCGGGCGGCCGCCGAGGAGGGCATCGTGCCGGGCGGCGGTGCGGCGCTGATGCACGTCGCTGACTCGCTCGGTGATCTCGGCCTGCACGGCGACGAGGCCACCGGCGTCGCCATCGTGCGGGCCGCGAGCGCTGCTCCGATGAGCTGGATCGCGGCCAACGCGGGCATGGAGGGTTCTGTGGTCGTCGCCAAGGTGCGCGGGATGCAGTGGGGCCACGGTTTCGACGCCGAGGCGCAGAGCTACCGCGACCTGGTTGCCGCAGGCATCGTCGACCCGGTGAAGGTGACTCGCTCGGCGATCGTCAACGCCGCCTCCATCGCCCGAATGGTGATCACCACGGAGAGCGCGGTGGTCGACAAGCCGGTGAAGGTGCCATCGGCGGGTGAGGGCCACGGCCACGGGCACGGCCCCGGTTTGTGAGAGCCGCGGCGGCCGAGGACACGCCACGACGGCCCCTGTAACCCCATCGAAGAGGTGCGGGGGCTGTCGTGGTGCGCACCGGGTAGCCGCAATGCCCGGATCATCCGTGTTCACGGTACTGCCGTGAACCGCTCACACTCGGTAGAGTGAGCGTTGCTCCACATCGGTGATGCCTGCCGTCTGGAGCGGTGCGGCTGCCGGGCCTTGATGGAAATCCATCAGATCGTGTCAAGTTCCGGCTCCGCATGACCGATAGGGAGGTGGGCACATCAGTTGGCTGCAGGAGAGGAGTCCTTCCGTGACCGCAGTTCTCATCTGCGACGATCGACGAAGCGTCCGCGAGGGGCTCACTCGGGTGATGTCCGCGGTCCCCGGCGTTGCCCGGATCGACTGTGTGGCACACGGTGACGAGCTGTTGGCTCGATATTCTCGGCAGCCGGTGGATGTCGTCCTGGTCGGAACCCAGCGTGCGGTGCCGGCCGGGGTGGAGGCCACCCGTCGGCTGGTGTCAGCGCACCCGCAGGCCAACGTCATCGTGTTCGGGGCGCCGGACGACGCGGGCAGCATCGCTGCCGCGATCGCCGGCGGCGCCCGCGGCTATCTGCGCTGGGACGCGTCGCGCCCAGAGCTCGTCGCGGCGCTCGCGCATACACTGGCCAGCACGTCGGTGCCGGCCCCTCGCCCCCCCTCCGACCCTGGCGTTCAGCTCACCGAGCGAGAGCTGCAGGTACTGCGTGGGATGAGCCAGGGCAAGAGCAACGGGCAGATTGGGCGGGAACTGTACCTGTCCGAGGACACCGTGAAAACCCATGCCCGCAGACTGTTTCGTAAGCTCGGCGTGCGGGACCGTGCTCAGGCCGTCGCGCACGGTTTCCGGCGCGGTCTGGTGGCCTGAGTCCCTGCTGGTCCTGAGCACTCCCGTCGCAGCACCTCCGCCGCGACAAGCGGTGGCATCGCCATCGGCCCGTTGGGCTGTCTTTTCCGCAGTCTCGTGTGTTGCCCGGCGGTACCGCATTCCGCGTCTGAACTGCCTACCACTACGGTTCCCCGTGAGGTGCCTGCGTCCCGGGATGGTGATGGATGGTCGGGACAGCGGATTGGCCACCGCCGACCGGCGTTCAGCCGTTCGGTCCCTCGACGTAACGGCAGGGCTGCATTCTGCGATGACCGCTGTGGAGGACGACCTCGACGCTCTGGTCGGTGCTGCCGTCAACGGCGAGCGATATGCCGTTGAGGCACTGCTGCGCCAGATCCGTCCTCTCGTGGTGCGGTACTGCCGTTCCCGCGTCGGCGGTCAGGAAAAGACGTTCGCCTCGGCGGATGACGTAGCGCAGGAGGTGTGTCTCGCGGTGCTCACGGCCCTGCCCAGTTACCGCGACCAAGGCCGGCCGTTTATCGCCTTCGTGTACGGCATCGCCTCGCACAAGGTGGCCGACTCCTTCCGGTCCTCGGCGCGCAATCGCGACGATCCGGTCCCGGAGGTTCCCGATAGCCAGGACCAGGCCGAGGGCCCGGAGGCGCAGGTGATGCAGGTCGAGCTCGCCAGATGGATGGCCAAGCTGCTGGACACCCTCCCGGAGAAGCAACGAGAGATCCTCCGTCTGCGGGTCGTGGTGGGCCTGTCGGCGGAGGAGACCGCCGAGGCCGTGGACTCGACGCCTGGCGCGGTTCGGGTGGCGCAGCACCGGGCTCTGGGTCAGCTGCGCAGGGTACTGGCATCCGAGGGGGTGGTCTGAGTGCCTGGTCGAGACGACTTCCCGCGTGCGGGCTACGGCGGCGGAGATCCCCATGAGATGCCCGTCGACCTGGCCGCCGTGCAGGCCGACGATGCGCTGCTGGACCGGATCGGCCGAGCGGGGCACACGCCGAGCGACGCTGACGACGAGTTGACGCGTGTCCTGGCGGCATGGCGGCGCGAGGTTCATGCCGAGCCGTTCAGCGAGCTGGTGGACACCAACACCGCCTTGGCGGTGATCCACTCCGCCCGCCGGCCGGGCCGCCGACGTAACCCCGTGTTCAGCACGGTCGCCACGGCCGCAGCAGTGCTGGTGATCGCCTTCTCCTCGGTGGGCCTGGTCGCCAAGTCGGCGCATCCCGGCGACCCGTTGTGGGGCGTGACCCAGGTGCTCTACAGCGACTACGCCCACTCGGTGCAGACCGCAGCCACGGTCCGGACCGAGCTCAACGACGCCCAGACGGCGTTGCAGAAGGGTAAGCCCGACCAGGCCAGGGCAAAGCTGCACCATATCCAGCAGCTGCTCCCGGCGATCGGTGATGCCGAGGATCGCACCACTCTCACCACGCAGAAGAATACGCTCGAACAGATACTGAACGGGTCACCAGGCGCCGGCTCAGCGAATGCGCCCAGGACGCCGACATTCTCACCGTCCGTGCCCGCCAGTGACAGCCCCGAGCCCAGCGCGGCACCGAAGTCGAGTGCGCCACCCACATCCGCCGAGTCGACTACCACGACGCCTAGCCCGCCCCGCAGCACGACAGCGACCCGGCCCCACCCGGTTCAGGTCGGTCCGGATCCTGAAGGCCATGGCTACCCGGGTCCGCGCAGTGGCTCGGCGGGCATCGGCCCCTCCCCAGGCGTCGGCCCCTCGGGTGGCATCGGCCCCTCGGGCGGCGGTACCACGGGCGGCGGCGGTACCACGGGCGGAGGTGGTACCACCGGTGGCGGTGGTACCAGCGGTGGCGGCGCTACCACGGGCGGTGGGACGGCGGACGGCGCTGCCACCGGTGACGGTCAACCGCCGGCCAGCGGCTCGCCGAACAGCGATCCCGCCGGGAGCGGTCCGTCAGGCGTGGCTCATCCCAGTGTCACTCCCCCGAGCCCCGCCATCCGCCCCGGCTGTGGCCGCCCCTGGCCGCAGCCTCCCTACTGTCGCTGAAGCCCTACTGGCACTGAGGCCCTATGGTCACTGAGGCGGCTCAGCCACCATTCCCGGCGAGCGCCGCGTCGGTGTACCCACGGCAGTATTCCCAGCTCACGTACCCAACTGGGTCCGGATCGTAGGCAGGCTCGTGCGGGCGCATCCGGCCGACTTCGAGCAGCTGCAGCAGGCTGGCCCGCAGCAGGTGCCAGTCGTGGTAGTGCTGCTCAGCGCAGTCGGGGCAGTCCACCGCGATCCCGCGTAGTCCGCGAGGCGCCAGCAGAGCCTGGTAGACGGCCAGATCGCTCAGGTCGGCGAGCAGCCCGGCCCGCTCCTCGTTGTCCAGCGGCTCCTCGACGGCATCCGCGGTGTCATCGAAGCCATCCAGCGCCAGTGCCGGGTCCTCCGGGTCACCAGCGAACGGGTCGGGGGGAAGTGAGTCATGCGCCACGGCTGGCACCGTACCCGCCCAGTGGATGGCGCCGGTTGGACGGCCCCAGGTTGGATGCCCCCACGGTGGGCACCCATGTGGGATGGACCGGGTACGGACACACGGGGATGGGCGCCTGGGACGGATACGATCGTCGCATGACCAGCGAGCTCGCCGCGCCCAGTTTCCCGTCGAAGTTCGCGTTGCTCGGTCTGACCTTCGATGACGTCCTGCTGCTGCCCGCCGAGTCCGACGTGGTGCCCGCGGAGGTCGACACGTCGACCAGGCTGTCCCGCAACATCACGCTGCGGGTGCCGCTGCTCTCCTCGGCGATGGACACGGTGACCGAGGCGAGGATGGCCATCGCGATGGCCCGGCACGGCGGGATGGGGGTGCTGCACCGCAACCTGCCGGCGCAGGAGCAGGCCGCGCAGGTCGAGGTGGTCAAGCGGTCCGAGGCGGGCATGGTGACCGACCCGGTGACCTGCCTGCCGGAGGACACCCTGGCCGACGTGGACAGGCTGTGTGCCCGCTATCGGATCTCCGGAGTGCCCGTCACCGACGCCGAGGGCACGCTGGTCGGCATCATCACCAACCGGGACATCCGCTTCGAGGTCGACCATGACAAGCGGGTCGCCGACGTGATGACCAAGCCGCCGCTGGTCACCGCGCAGGTGGGAGTCACCGCGGACGCGGCGCTGGGCCTGCTGCGCCGGAACAAGATCGAGAAGCTGCCGATCGTCGACGGGCACGGCAGGCTGCGCGGCCTGATCACCGTCAAGGACTTCGTGAAGACCGAACGCTACCCGCTGGCGACCAAGGACCCGGATGGGCGGCTGCTGGTGGGCGCCGCGATCGGGGTTGGCGAGGACGCCAAGCAGCGGGCCGCGTTGCTGGTCGAGGCCGGTGTCGACGTGTTGGTCGTAGACACCGCGCACGGGCATTCCCGCGGCGTGCTGGAGATGATCAGCCTCCTCAAGTCCGAGCTGGGCAGCACCGTCGACGTCGTCGGCGGCAACGTGGCCACCCGGGCAGGGGCGCAGGCGCTGGTGGACGCCGGCGCGGACGCGGTCAAGGTCGGCGTGGGTCCCGGCTCGATCTGTACCACCCGGGTGGTGGCCGGGGTGGGGGTGCCGCAGATCAGCGCCATCTTCGAGGCGGACCGGGCGTGCCGTCCCTCGGGGGTTCCGGTGATCGGCGACGGCGGTATCCAGTTCTCCGGGGACATCGCCAAGGCCATCGTCGCGGGGGCCAGCACCGTGATGCTGGGCAGCCTGCTGGGCGGCACGGCCGAGGCGCCGGGGGAGCTGATCCTGGTCGATGGCAAGCAGTACAAGACCTACCGCGGGATGGGCTCGGTGGGCGCCATGGCCTGTCGGGGCGCCGGTCGCTCGTACTCCCGGGACCGCTACTTCGCCGACGACGTGCTCTCCGACGACAAGCTGGTGCCCGAGGGCATCGAGGGGCGGGTCCCGTTCCGGGGGCCGCTGTCGCTGGTGGCCCACCAGCTGGTCGGTGGCCTGCGGGCGGCGATGGGCTACGCCGGTGCCGCGACGATCCCGGCGTTGCAGGGCGCGCAGCTGGTGCGGATCACCTCGGCGGGCCTCAGGGAGGGTCATCCGCATGGCATCACCATGACGGTGGAGGCCCCGAACTACGCGGTGCGTTGAGATGCGCGATCTGGTGGAGATCGGCATGGGCCGTACCGCGCGGCGCGCCTATGGCTTCGATGACGTCCAGATCGTGCCATCGCGGCGCACCCGCTCCTCCCGGGATGTGTCCACCGCGTGGCAGATCGACGCCTACCGGTTCGAGATCCCGCTGGTGACCCACCCCACCGACGCGGTCGTGTCGCCGTCGATGGCGGTCCGGATCGGCCTGCTGGGCGGGCTGGGGGTGCTCAACGCCGAGGGGCTGTGGGCCCGCCACGCGGGCGTCGACAAGCTGCTGTTCCGGCTCGCCGCCGCCATGGACGAGGCCGACGAAGCGGCTGCGGTGCGGCTGCTGCAGCAGTGGCACTCGGCCCCGATCCGCCTTGAGCTGATCACCGAGGCGATCGGCCAGGTGGCCCAGGCCGGCGTGACGGTGGCCGCCCGGGTCAGCCCGCAGCATGCCCGGGACCTCGCGCCTGACCTGCTCGCCGCCGGTGTGGAGATCCTCGTCGTGCAGGGCACCATCGTCTCGGCCGAGCATGTCTCCTCCGCGGCGGAGCCGCTCAACCTGGTGGAGTTCATCGCGTCGATGGATGTTCCGGTCATCGCCGGTGGGGTGGGTGACTACCGCACCGCGATGCATCTGATGCGCACCGGGGCGGCCGGCGTCATCGTCGGCCACGGGGCGGGCGCGAGCACGTCCACCGGCGATGTGCTCGGCATCGGGGTGCCGATGGCCACCGCGGTCGCCGACGCCGCAGCCGCCCGGCGGGACTACCTCGACGAGACCGGTGGGCGCTACGTGCATGTGATCGCCGACGGTGGGATGCGCACCAGCGGCGACATCGCCAAGGCGATCGCCTGCGGGGCGGACGCGGTGATGCTCGGTGAGCCGCTGGCCGCCGCGACCGAGGCGCCCGGCAACGGCTTGTACTGGACGGCCGCCGCGGCGCACCCGTCGCTGCCGCGCAGCCACGTCACCGAGGTGCCCGAGGGCTCCATCGGCATCGACACGCTGCTGTTCGGCCCCTCCTCCGACCCCAGCGGCACGATGAACCTGTTCGGCGCGCTGCGCCGCGCGATGGCCAAAACCGGATACTCAGAACTCAAGGAGTTCCAGAAGGTCGGCCTGACCGTCCGCCCCTGAGGCGCCCGTGCCCTGTCGACTCCACGCCCGATAACCCGATAACGTTGCACCTGCTTGATGGGCACCGTGCGGTCTCCTGCGAGTGTCTGATCAGCGGTACTCCACAGGCTCAGAGGGGCGGCCATGACTACCGGCACCACCAGCTTCCAGCGCGACATTCTCCCGCTGTTCACGCAGACGGACATCGACCATATGGCCCAGCAAGGAGTCACCCTCAACGATTACTCCTACATGAGTGACCCCACCCACGCGGCCGGGGTTCACCAGCAGGTCTCGCAGGGGTTGATGCCTCCGCCTGATAGCGGTGAGAACCGCTGGTCATCGGACATGGTCGCACTCTTTCAGGCGTGGATCGACGGTGGTTACCAGCCGTGATCCCGCCTCGCTGACCTCAGGTACTCTCATCGCCCTCGACACTGTTGCGTGACCACAGTGGATCATGACGTCGTAATGGCGAACTCTGGAGTCAGCGCAGTCCTGCTTTCAGCGTCCGATAGATCGCTGAGTGAGGGCGGATCTGGTCTTGGGTGCTCTCAGTGCGCCGAGTTCGCGTGGTAGGTCTCGCGGACGAGGTAGCGTCTCGCTGGAGGTGGGGAGGGGAGCGATGCCGAGCAGGCGGGCCAGGGCGGCTTCGGAGTGCCGGCGGTGGGGGTGGTCCCCGGCGGTGACCAGCGGTTGTCCGGTGGTGTCGATGCCGGTGCCCTCGAGGCCGGTCAGGGTCGGGGCGGTGGTGGTGAGCGGGGCGGTCGGGTCGGTGTCCAGCGTGGTGATCTCGGTGTCGGGCTCAGCGACTCGACGTCCGGTCGCGCGCATCGCGATGCGGGTGGCGGTGGTGGGGTCGCCGAGCTGGTCCCCAGGCCGTGGTCCGGGGCGCGCACCGGAGCGGGAGGGCGCGGCCGGAGCGGGGAGCCGCCAGGCACCAGCGCCCCGAAGGCCACCCGCCGGCGGTGCCACCCCCGCTACCTGGCTGCGGTAGCCGGGAAACTCCGGGTACCCCGGCGGCCGGCCCACCCGACCCAACGCCGCAGCCACGTGCACCTGCCCGTGGGTATCCACCCCACCACACCGCCGGCACCGGTACATCCCCGCGCAACGCCGTGACATCCACCCTGGTTCTCCTCATCCGGGAACTCGCCGCTCTCTCTCAACCCACAGGGGGAGACGGCACCGCCGGCCGGCCAGGCGGACAGGACAGTGATGAGTCTGCGCACACAGGCTCCTATGAAGTCACCACCTGAGTACCGTTTCGCTGGCCACGAATGCGCAAGCGCCGTTGCCGACCGGATCGCTGCCCGCCCAGCGGGCCGCCTTGCGGGTAATGCCGTCTTGACTGACAGAGAGGTGATCACAGATGGGCCCCATCTACCCCGAGTTCTTCGAAGACGACGAGGTGCGCGCCGCGCTCGCCGCCCGTGATATCGGCATGCTTTACCGCCTCCTGCGGCGCGTCGGTGTGAGTCCAGCGGCAGATCGCGCACCTGACCGATCAGTCGCAGTCGGAGGTGGGCGAGATCATTAAGGACCGCCAGGTGCTGAACGTGTGGGTGCTTGAGCGCATCGCCGACGGGCTCGGCATACCCCGGGCGTGGATGGGCCTGAGCTACGGTGAGGAGGGGCCGGAGGCACCTTCGATCGAGACGGAGGTGAGCGAAGACATGCAACGCCGCGCCCTCATCGCCGCCACCTTGGCGGCAGCCGTGGGCCAGGCGGTGCAAGGTGTGGGTGAACCGATCGAGATCGTCCCTGCCCACGTGGGCCCGCTGCCCTCGCGGCTGGGTATACCTCACGTCCGCGTCGTGCGGGCGGTTACCGACCGGTTGGCCGGTGTGACGCGGTACTGCGGCGGGCAGGCGGACCTGTTCGGCGCCGCTGTGACGCTCTACACGCGGTGGATGCAAGTTCCCGCGACGGAGGCGGTCAAGGCACAACTCGCCGCCGCATTGGCCGACCTGCACACCGACACGGGCTGGTCCTGCTATGACTCTGGGGCGGACGGGACGGGTTACTTCATCCGCGCCCTGCGGTTGGCCGGTAAGGCCGCGGAAGCCCATGGCATCGCCAAGGCCGCCTGGCAGGCTGGGTTGACGCTGGGCCGCAGCGGACACCCTAACGATGCGCTCAAGCTGTTCCAGCTCGGGCGGGTCCATCTCCGCGGGGCCAAGCCCGCCATGTCCACACCGGCGGCTCTACGCACTGATGACTCCTGGATACCGACCCTCACCGCGCGGCTGAGCCGGAGCTCCGCGACCGCCTACGCTCTGCTGGGTGGCTTCGATGAGGCCACACGTTGCCTCGCCGAGGCACGCGACGGGTGGGAGCCCGAGATGCGTTCGAGCACGCGGGAGGGGATTTTGTGGCCGCGGGAGCTCAGCTGGACCTGGGCCGGCTCGATACCGCCGAGCAGCTCGCCGTCAGTGCCGCTGGCCGCCGCCCTGGAAGCCCGACCCGGCAGCGATGCCCGGGAGCTCGCCCGGACGGCCCGGCAGATCGCCGAGACCCGGACCTGACGGCGGTCTGGCCGGCGGTGGGTTCTTGACGGTCTGGGTTCTTGACGGTCTGGTGGTGATCGTGGCTCGCGTCTTCATCAGCTATGCCACCCCTGACCGGGTGATCGCCGACGAGGTGTTGAGCTGGCTGCAGGCCGCCGGTCATGAGCCGTTCCTCGCCCACGACCTGCGTGATGGGATTGGCGTCGGTGAGGAGTGGAAGCAGCGCCTGTACCGCGAGCTGCGCGAGGTCGACGCGGTGGTCGGGGTGGTGACGTCGGCCTTCGTGGCGTCGAACTGGTGCTCGGCTGAGGTGGGGATCGCGGACGCCCTGGGCTGCCGGCTGATGCCGGTGCGGGCCGAGACCGGCGTGGTGCACCCGCTGATGCAGGACCTGCAGTACGCGGACTACCAGGCCGACCCGCGGCAAGCCCGCGACCGAGTGCTTCACGCGCTGCTGGAAGACGGTGGACGGACCTGGCGGGAGGGCGACAATCCCTTCCCCGGGCTGGAGCCGTTCACCGCGGCGCTCAGCCGGGTGTTTTTCGGTCGCTCGGCGCAGGCTCGCGAAGTCGGTAGTCGGCTGCGCGCCATGGGCGGCAACGGGGGACTGCTGATCATCGTCGGGCCCTCGGGCTGCGGGAAGTCGTCCTTGCTCAACGCCGGGGTGGTCCCGTTGCTCGAGGGAGACCCGGAATGGCTGGTGCTGCCGTCGCTGGTTCCCGGCAGCGATCCGCTGCCCGAGCTGGCCCGGGTGCTGGCGATCACAGCCAACCGTCTGGGGCTGGGCTGGTCGGCCGGCGACGTCCGCGGCCGGCTCGACGCCGGCACCGACGGCTTGCGGCGGGTGGTCGATGACCTGCTGGTCGCTGGTCCGGGGACGCGCCCTCGGCGGCTGGTGGTCATGGTCGACCAGGCTGAGGAGTTGTTCACCCGGACGACCCCGGACACCGTGGCCCGATTCGTGCAGCTGCTGCGCGGGGCGGTCGCCGGCCCGGTGCGGGTGATGGTGGCGATGCGCTCGGAGTTCCTCGATGACCTACGGGATCTCCCCACGCTGGCCGGTGTGCCGATCGAGGCGTACGTGTTGGCCCCGCTGGACCGCGAGGCGCTGCGGGAGGTCGTCGAACGGCCCGCCAAGGTGGCCCGGCTGCACCTGGATGAGGGACTCACCACCCAGCTGGTCGCCGACACCGACAGCGGAGAAGCTCTGCCGCTGCTCGCCTTCATCCTGCGCCGGCTGGCGGAGGGCCTGCCCGTCGGAGGCACGCTGACCTTGTCCCGGTATCACGACCTCGGTGGTGTCCAAGGCGCGCTCACCCGGCATGCCGACGCCGCGTTCACCGAGGCGGTCCGGGCCGGCGGCCTGACCGAACGTGAGGTGCTGGCCGGGCTCACTCGCCTGGTCACCGTCGAGGAGACCGGTCGCCGTGGCCGCCGTCGGATCAGGCTCGCCGGGTTGCCCGAGCCGCTGCGCGTCGCGCTGGGAGTCTTCGTGGAGCGACGCCTGCTGCTCAGCGACACCGACGACACCGGCCAGGTGTGGCTCACCGTGGCGCACGAGGCCCTACTCACCGGGTGGCGACCCCTGGACACCGCCACCGCCGACATCACCGCCGCCCTGCGCACCGCGCGGGCGGTCGAGCAGGCTGCCGCCGAGTGGACCAGCGCCGACCGGTCCGAGCACTACCTCTGGGACGACAAGCGCCTCACCGCCACCCTCGCCACCCTGGGGATGACCGGCGACCACAACCCCGCTGCGCCCCTGGTGGAGCTCGATGACGAGGCCCGGGCGTTCCTCGACGCCACCACCCGGCGCGTCACCCTCACCAAGGAACGCGAGCGCCGTCGTCGAACCCGTACCACCACCGTGCTCTCGACCCTGTTGGTGCTTGCGCTCATCGCGTCGGTATTCGCCTTCCAACAACGCGGCACCGCCCAGACCCAGCGCGATAACGCGACCTTCAACCAGATCACAGCCCAAGCTGACCGGCTGCGTGACACCGACGTATCCCTCGCGGCTCAACTTGACATCACCGCCTACCGCATGCGACCGACTCCGGACCTCTCCACGGCCCTGATCACCGATGCCGACGCCGCCTTGTCCACCCCGCTGGTCGGCCACACCGGCTTCGTCGACGCGGTGGCGTTCAGCCCGGATGGGCACACTGTGGCCACCGGCAGCGCCGACCGGACGGTACGGCTGTGGAACGTGGCCGATCCCGCTCACCCCACGCCGCTGGGTCAACCCCTGCCCGGCCACGCCGACTCCGTCGACGCGGTGGCGTTCAGCCCGGATGGGCGCACCCTGGCCACTGGCAGCTACGACCGGACCGTGCGGTTGTGGGATGTGGCCGACCCCGCTCACCCCACGCTCCTGGGCTCACCCCTGACCGGACACACCGACTGGGTCTTCGCGGTGGCGTTCAGCCCGGATGGGCGCACCCTGGCCACTGGCAGCGCTGACCGGACGGTGCGGCTGTGGGACGTGGCCGACCCAGCACACCCCATGCCCCTGGGTCAACCCCTGCCCGGCCACGCCGACTCCGTCTTCGCGGTGGCGTTCAGCCCGGGTGGGCGCACCCTGGCCAGTGGCAGCTACGACCGGACCGTGCGGTTGTGGGATGTGGCCGATCCCGCTCACCCCACTTCGTTGGGCTCACCCCTGACCGGCCACACCGACCACGTCACCGCGGTGGTGTTCAGCCCGGATGGGCGCACCCTGGCCAGTGGCAGCGTCGACCGGACGGTGCGGTTGTGGGACGTGGGCGACCCGGCCCACCCCGCGTCGCTGGGCCCACCCCTGGTCGGCCACATCAACATGGTCTGGGCGGTGGTGTTCAGCCCGGATGGGCATATCCTGGCCACCGCCAGCTACGACCAGACGGTGCGGTTGTGGAATGTGGGCGACCCGGCCCACCCCACCCCGCTGGGCTCACTCCTGATCGGCCACACCGGCCCCGTCTTCGCGGTGGCGTTCAGCCCGGATGGGCGCACCCTGGCCACTGGCAGCGCCGATCGTACAGCCCGGCTGTGGACCATTCCCTATGCGCCCACGACCGGCCACACCGGTGCCGTCTACGACGTGGAGCTCAGCCGTGATGGGCATACCCTGGCCAGCGGCAGCGCCGACCGGACGGTGCGGTTGTGGGACGTGGCCGACCCCGCTCACCACGCCCCGCTGGGCTCACCCCTGACCGGCCACACCGACGTCGTCGACGGGCTGGCGTTCAGCCCCGATGGGCGCACCCTGGCCAGCGCCGGCTACGACCGGACCGTGCGGTTGTGGAACGTGGCCGACCCCGCTCACCCCGCTCCGCTGGGCCCACCCCTGACCGGCCATACCGACCACGTCGGCGGGGTGGCGTTCAGTCCCGATGGGCGCATCCTGGCCACCGGCGGCGTCGACCGGACGGTGCGGCTGTGGAACGTGGCCGACCCGGCTCACCCCATCCCGCTGGGCCCACCCCTGACCGGCCACACCGGCGGCATCGGCCCGGTGGTGTTCAGTCCGGATGGGCGCACCCTGGCCACCGGCAGCAGTGACCGGACGGTGCGGTTGTGGAACATGGCCGACCCGGCTCACCCCACCCCGCTGGGCTCACCACTGGCCGGCCACGCCAACGCTGTCAGCGCGGTGGCGTTCAGTCCTGATGGGCGCACCCTGGCCACCGCTAGCGATGACCACACGCTGCGGTTGTGGAACGTGGCCGACCCGGCTCACCCCACCCCGCTGGGCCCACCCCTGACCGGCCACGCCGGCACCGTCAGCGCGGTGGCGTTCAGCCCCGATGGCCGCACCCTGGCCAGCGCCGGCTACGACCGGACCGTGCGGTTGTGGAACGTGGCCGACCCAGCCCATCCCACGTCGCAGGGTCGACCACTGACCGGCCACACCAACTTCGTCACCGCGTTGGCGTTCAGCCCTGATGGGCACACCCTGGCCACCGGCGGCGCCGACCAGACTGTGCGGTTGTGGGAGACGGACGTCGACCGAGCGATCCAGCGGATCTGCGCCGCCACCGCGAACACCCTCACCCCCGCGACGTGGGCGCAGTATGTGTCACCGGACTTGCGCTACCACCCGCCCTGCACGTGATGTACGACGATCAGCCCCCAGCTCGGGTCGTCCGGGAACGTCGTCAACACCATTTGCCGCCTCGAATGGGCGGCCTGATTTCCGGCCTTCACCCCTGGAGTGGTCGGTTTATCCTCCTAGCAGGTGCACAGAGGAGTTGTCGTGGATTACGACGTGGTGGTGGTCGGCTCCGGGTTCGGGGGCAGCGTCGCGGCGCTGCGGCTGACCGAGAAGGGCTACCGGGTCGGCGTGCTGGAGGCGGGGCGGCGTTTCGCCGACGAGGAGCTGGCCGCCACGTCCTGGCAGCTGCGCAGGTTCCTCTGGGCGCCGGCGCTGGGTTGCTATGGCATCCAGCGCATCCACCTGCTGCGTGACCTCGTGGTGCTGGCCGGTGCCGGCGTCGGGGGTGGGTCGCTGAACTACGCCAACACCCTGTACCGGCCGCCTGAGGCGTTCTTCCGTGACCCGCAGTGGGCGCACCTCGCGGACTGGCGCGCCGAGCTCGACGCCCATTACGACCAGGCGGAGCGGATGCTCGGGGTGAGCACCTACGCCGGGCACACGGCTGCTGACGAGGTGATGCGGCTGGTCGCGCGGGACATGGGAGTCGCCGACAGCTACCACCCCACCCCGGTGGGGGTGTTCTTCGGCCGACCGGGTGAGGAGGTCGACGACCCGTACTTCGGCGGCGCCGGCCCCCGGCGCACCGGCTGCACCGAATGCGGCTCCTGCATGACCGGCTGTCGGGTGGGCGCCAAGAACACCCTGGTGAAGAACTACCTGTACCTCGCGGAGCGGGCCGGGGCCACCGTGCACCCGCTGACCACGGTGACCGCTGTGCGCCCGCGGCCGGACGGGACCTGGCTGGTCGACGCCGTGCGCACCGGGCCACCGCGTCTCGGGGGACGCAAACGCCAGACGGTCCGGGCGAACCAGGTGGTGCTCGCCGCCGGCACCTGGGGGACCCAGCAGCTGCTGCACCGGATGCGCGACGACGGCGTGCTGCCCCGGCTCTCACCCCGGCTGGGCGAGCTGACCCGGACGAATTCCGAGGCGATCGTCGGCGCCAGCCGGCACACGGTGGACCCGCTGCGCGACTTCTCCCGAGGGGTGGCCATCACCTCCTCCTTGCACCCCGACGAGCACACCCACATCGAGCCGGTCCGCTACGGGCGGGGCAGTAACGCGATGGGCCTGCTGCAGACCCTGGCCACCGATGGCGCGTCGGACACTCCGCGCTGGCGGCAGCTGCTGGGCGCCGTCGCCCGGCACCCGGTCACGACGGCGCGGTTGCTGTCGGTACGGCGTTGGAGCGAGCGGACGGTGATCCTGCTGGTGATGCAGACCCTGGACAACTCCCTGACCACCTACCGCCGCCGCGGCCGGCTCACCTCGCGGCCCGGCCACGGCGAGCCCAACCCGACCTTCATCCCGGCCGGTTTCCAGGCCGGCCGGCTCACCGCCCAGTACATCGGCGGCACCGCCGGGAGCACCTGGGGGGAGCTGTTCGAGATCCCGATGAGCGCGCATTTCCTCGGTGGCTGCCCGATGGGCGCGACTGCGGCCGACGGCGTCCTCGACGCCTACCACCGGGTGCACGGCTACCCGGGCCTGTCCGTGGTGGACGGATCGGCCCTCAGCGCGAACCTGGGAGTCAACCCGGCGCTGACCATCACCGCCCTGGCCGAGCGCGCCTTCGCCCTGTGGCCCAACGAGGGCGCAGCAGACCCGCGTCCCCTCCCGGGCGAGACCTACCAGCGGCTGGACCCCATCCCCCCGCGCACGCCCGCCGTCCCCGCCGCATCGCGCGGTGCCTCTTCGGGCGGGGCGGTGGGCGGTGACGCCACGTTCGGGCGCGCGTAGCGTGCCGCTATGACGGTGCTGGTCGTGGACTTCGGGGCGCAGTATGCGCAGCTGATCGCTCGACGGGTCCGCGAGGCGCAGGTGTACTCCGAGGTCGTGCCGCACACCGCCACAGTGTCGGAGATCCTGGGGCGCAAGCCTGCGGCGATCGTGCTTTCCGGCGGTCCGGCCAGCGTGTACGCCGACGACGCGCCTCGCGTCGACCCGGCTCTGTTCCAGGCCGGGGTGCCGGTGCTGGGCATCTGCTACGGCTTTCAGGCGATGGCCGAGACCCTGGGCGGCGCTGTGCAGCGGACCGGCACCCGCGAGTACGGGCGCACCGAGCTGCAGGTGCTCGACGGCGGCGGCGTGCTGCACCGCGAGCTGCCGGCGCGCGGCCCGGTGTGGATGAGCCACGGCGACGCCGTGACCGCCGCCCCGGGGGGGTTCACGGTCACCGCGCGGTCGGGTGGTGCCCCGGTGGCGGCGTTCGAGGACATCGAGCGGCGGTTGACCGGGGTGCAGTACCACCCCGAGGTGGTGCATTCCCCCCACGGCCAGGAGGTGCTGCGCCGGTTCCTGCACGAGGTCGCCGGCATCCGGCCGAGCTGGACCACCGCCAACGTCATCGACGAGACGGTGGCCGCGATCCGGGCCCAGACCGGTGGCGGCGCCGTGATCTGTGGCCTGTCCGGCGGGGTGGACTCCGCGGTGGCCGCCGCGTTGGTGCACCGAGCCGTCGGAGACGCTCTGACCTGCGTGTTCGTTGATCACGGCCTGCTGCGGGCCGGCGAGCGGGCCCAAGTGGAACGGGACTACGTGGCCGCCACGGGAGTTCAGCTGGTCACCATCGACGCCCGGGAGCGGTTCCTGTCCGCGCTGGCCGGCGTGGTGGACCCCGAGCGGAAGCGGAAGATCATCGGCCGGGAGTTCATCCGGGTCTTCGAAGCCGCGGCCCGGGGCCTACAGGCCGAGGCGGGCCGGCATGGCGAGGAGATCCGCTTCCTGGTACAGGGCACCCTGTACCCGGATGTGGTGGAGTCCGGCGGTGGATCGGGAACTGCGAGCATCAAGAGCCACCACAACGTCGGCGGTCTGCCCGAGGATCTGGCCTTCGAGCTGGTCGAGCCGCTGCGCGCGCTGTTCAAGGACGAGGTGCGCCGGGTGGGGCTGGAGCTGGGGCTGCCGGAGACGATTGTGCACCGCCAGCCGTTCCCCGGCCCCGGCCTGGCGATCCGGATCATCGGCGAGGTCACCGCCGCGCGCCTTTCCCTGCTGCGCGCCGCGGACGCGATCGCCCGGGAGGAGCTCACCGCGGCCGGGATGGACCGCGACATCTGGCAGTGCCCAGTGGTGCTGCTCGCGCAGGTGCGCAGCGTCGGCGTGCAGGGTGATGGGCGCAGCTACGGGCATCCGGTGGTGTTGCGCCCGGTGTCCAGTGAGGACGCCATGACCGCGGACTGGTCACGGGTGCCCTACGACGTGCTGGCCCGTATCTCCGGCCGGATCACCAACGAGGTACCCGAGATCAACCGCGTGGTGCTCGACGTGACCAGCAAGCCTCCCGGCACCATCGAATGGGAATAACCCATGAGTGGGTCGGCGTCTTTCTCAGCACAGTCACAGGTGACAACAAGTAGTCTGTTGCTGGCAGGGGGGTAGTTCCTGAGATTCGCCGACGACTCGCGTGAGGGCGCGCAGTGTGACCTGCCTGGGGGCGAGCATGACTACGCTCGACTTCGAGCTCGAGATAAATCCGGGTACCGGCGGCACCTACCCGGTGGCGGCTCGTGCGCCTGGTGGAGAGGCCGCCGCCACCATGCGTCTGCTCTTGAGCTCCGCTGACCTCGACCACCATCTCGCCGTGGTCAGGGACAAGGTGTTGGCGTCGTCGGCGGTGCTGCGTGGCGCGCCCACCGCCGACGAGCGGCCCGTGCGAGATCTGGGTCAGCGGTTGTTCGAGGCACTGGTCGCCGACGATGTGCGGAGTCTGTACGTGGCCAGCAGGCAGCGCGCTCGGGAGAAGGACTGTGCGCTGCGGCTGGTGCTGCGCGTACGCCCGCCGGAGCTGGCCCGGCTGCCGTGGGAGTTCCTGTTCGATCCCGGCCAGCAGGACTACCTGGGTTTGACCATGCCGCTGGTGCGCTACCCCGAGGTGCTGGCGCCTCGGCAGCCGCTGGAGGCCGTTCTGCCGCTGCGGATCCTGGGCATGGTGGCCCGCCCGGGTGATCAGCACTCGTTGGAGGTCGACGAGGAGCGGCGGCGGCTGCGCACCGCGGTGGAGGGTCTGAAGCGCGAGGGGTTGGTGGAACTGTCCTGGGTGGCCGGGCAGACCTACAACGCCCTGCAGGACGCGCTGGACCAGGGTCCCTGGCACGTTTTCCACTTTGTGGGTCACGGCGGGTACAACCGGGACACCGAAGAGGGCACCCTGGCGTTGGCCGACCATACGGGCCGCACCCGCCGGGTCGGTGCCGACGATCTCAGCCGGCTCCTCGCCGAGCATCACACGCTGCGGCTGGTGGTGCTCAATGCCTGCGACACCGGGCGGGGTAGCGCCTTGGACGCGTTCTCCAGCACAGCCGGGGCGCTGGTGCGCCGATGGATCCCGGCGGTGGTGGCGATGCAGTTCGAGATCTCCGATCCGGCCGCGATCGTGTTCGCCGAGACGTTCTACGAGAGCGTGGCTAAACGCCGGCCGGTGGATGACAGCGTCATGCGCGCCCGCCGCGCACTGCGGCTGGACAACAAGGACACCCTGGAGTGGGGCACGCCGGTGCTGTATCTGCGCGCGCCCGAAGGGCGCATCTTCGACAGCACCAGTCCTGCGCCACCGCGGCTCCGTCCACCCCCGGACCCGATCGGTGCGTGGGAGGTGGAGGCTCTCTATGACCAGGCGCTGTCCGCGTTCTGGACCGAGCGCTGGGACCAGGCCGTGGGGCTGCTGCAGCAGGTTCTCGCCCACCGCCCTCAGCAGCATCCGGACGTTGCCGTCAAGCTGGAGCAGGCTCGCCACCAGCAGCGGCTGGCCACCCGCTACGCCCACGCGTGCGCGGCGGCGGAGGCCTTGGACTGGGACGAGGCCGTCACGATGTTCACGATGGTCATCGAGGCCGACCCTGCTTACCGGGACGTCGGTCGTCTGTTGGACAACGCCCGGCGCCGCCAGCAGATCGCCGGCTGGCAAGCCGAGGCTCGCCGGCTGCACCGGGCCGAGCAGTGGGCGGCGGTGGTCAAGATCGGTGAGCGACTGCACATCGTGGACTCAGCCGCTGCGGAACTAGACGGGCTGGTCAGCTCGGCGCGGACGCAGCTCGCCGCCGCGGCACAGGCGGAACAGATCGCCTTGCGGTACCGCACCGCGCTGCGCCTCCTCGACGCCGGTGAGTGGCAGGAGGCGATCGAGGCGCTGGAGCGGCTGGACCCCACCTATCGGGACACCGCGGCTCTGCTGGCTCGGGCTCGCCGGGAGCTTCCCGACCCGACACCATCACCCACCATCGCCCACCACCCCACAGCGGTGCGGATCCTGCGGCACCGCAGGGCGGTCAGCGCTGTCGCGTTCAGCCCGGACGGCCACCGGCTGGCCACCGCCAGCGCCGACAGGAATGTGCGGATCTGGGATGCCACCAGTGAACAGGAACGTCTGAGCATGACGCACAAGGGCGTGCGGCGCAACGCGCGTGCGCGACTCGCGAATGTGCGGGGGCGGACCGTGACGTTCAGCCCCGATGGGCGCTGGCTGGCCAGCGCCAGTGACGATGACACGGCCCGGGTGTGGGACGCCGACAGCGGGCGGCAGCTCGCCAAGGTCACTCACGACAACGTGGTGGTGGGGGTGGCGTTCAGCCCGGACGGGCAGTGGCTGGCCACCGCCGGCGAGGACTACACCGCCCGGGTGTGGGAGGTCGACAGTGGGCGGCAGCTCGCCACGTTCACTCACGACAGGCCGGTGGTGGGGGTGACGTTCAGCCCGGACGGCCACCGGCTGGCCACCGCCGGCGAGGACCACACGGCCCGGGTGTGGGAGGTCGACAGTGGGCGGCAGCTCGCGAAGGTCACGCACGACAAGCCGGTGCGGGGGGTGGTGTTCAGGCCGGACGGGCAGTGGCTGGCCACCGCCGGCGACGACTGCACCGCCCGGCTCTGGGAGACCGACAGCGGCCGGCAGCTCGCGAAGGTCACGCACGACAAGCCGGTGCGGGGGGTGGCGTTCAGCCCGGACGGGCAGTGGCTGGCCACCGCCGGCGAGGACTACACCGCCCGGGTGTGGGAGGTCGACAGTGGGCGGCAGCTCGCCGCGTTCACTCACGACAATGTGGTGGTGGGGGTGGCGTTCAGCCCGGACGGCCACCGGCTGGCCACCGCCAGCGGCGGGAAGGCCGCGCTGATCTGGATGGTGAGCGGTGGTGAGTGACTCGGATCCGCTTGCGGCGGAGGTCCTCGTCACTGCCGAGGTGCCGGCCGAGGAGGAACAGGCGATCGTCGACGCCTTCCGTGCCCTCGACGTCGTTGCGTGCACCCGGGTGGTCCCCACCCGTCGCGGCCTGGAACAACTGCAGTGGCTGGTGCTCGCCACGCTGCCGCTGCACGCATTTCTGAGGGGTCTCGGGTCCGCTGCGGCGGAAGACCTCACCCAGGGCCTGAAACGCCTGGTCGGTCGGGTGATCGAGGCCAGGCACACGACCGCGTCCTCGGCCGAGGTGCTGGTGCTGCAAGATGCCGCGACCCGGCTGCAGATCGTGCTGGAAGCCGATCTGCCCGCGGTGGCGTATCAGGCGCTGGTCGCGCTCGACCTCTCGGTGTTCCGGCAGGGGCCGGTGCACTACGACCACCGACGTGGCGAGTGGCGCTCGGAGCTGGACGAGTGGCAGCGACGTCAGGTGGAGGATTCCGGACCGGCGTAGGCCCTCGGCCCGGTGGTGGGACGGGCCGCCTCAGACACGCCGAACCAGCCGGTTCGGCTCGCTGGCCGCTGGCCTACGTAGGGTGAGAGAATCAGTGGTTTATACCCCGTAGAGGAGTGATGATAATGTCTCAGTCGGGTGCGGATCCGACCGACGGTCACGCTCCGGTCCAACCGCAGGCACCAACCGTGCTGCGCATCGCATTGGGTGCTGAGCTACGTCGGCTCCGTGAGGCGAGCGGAACCACCATCGGAGCGGCCGCCCATGCCATCCGGGTGTCCCATGCCAAGATCAGCCGCATGGAGCTCGGGCGGGTCGGCTTCAAGGAGCGTGACGTGGCGGATCTGCTCACCCTCTACGGCATTACCGACGAACAGGAGCGAGGAGCGTTCCTGGCGCTGGCCCGGCGGTCCAACGTGCCCGGTTGGTGGCACGACTACAGTGACGTCCTGCCGAGCTGGTTTGAGATGTACCTGGGCCTGGAGCAGGCCAGCTCCCTCATCCGCACCTATGAGCCCCAGCTCATGCCCGGCCTGCTGCAGACCCGGGAGGTCGCCCGCGCTGTCGTCCAGCTTGGCGACCTGAGCGGATCCGGCGACGATATCGAGCGCCGGGTTGCGTTGCGGATGAGACGTCAGGAGATGCTCACCCAGCCCGGAGCACCCCAGCTATGGGCCGTGATCGACGAGGCTGCGCTATGGCGGATCGACGGGCGTTCGGTGATCCGGGCGCAGCTCCAGCATCTGATCGAGATGGCCGAGCTCCCCAACATCACACTTCAGGTGATACCGATCTACTCCGGTGCACACCCGGCGGTGGGTGGTCCGTTCACGATCCTGCGTTTCTCCGAACCCGACCTGCCGGACATCGTGTATCTCGAACAGTTGGCCAGCGCACTCTACCTGGATAAGCGCTGGTATGTCCGGCATTATCTGGTGGTCATGGACCGCCTGTGCGTCCAGGCCAAGTGCCCCGCCGAGACGACCAGGTTCTTCAGCAGTACCCTCGCAGAACTCTGAGCTGAGAGTTCGGTCAGGGCTTTCGGCCCACCCCGCAGAACTCGTACACCTCGGCCGGGGTGCCGACGTTGCTGGAGTCTGGGCGCCACAGCGACACCGAGACCAGGCCGGGTTCCAGCAGCTCCAGGCGGTCGAAGTACCGGAGGAGCTCCTGGCGGCTGCGGCCCCTCACCGGTGGGGTTCCCCCGCTGTCGTTGTAGATCCGCATGCCCTTTTCCACGATCTCGGTGTCGATGAGGGATGTGAAGTGTGACATCACCAGGTAGCTACCCGAGGGCAGAGCGTCCACCAGCCGGTTCACGATCGCGTACGACTCGTCGGTGTCCATGATGTGGTTCAAGATCCCGAGCAGCATCAGCGCGACCGGCTGGGTGAAGTCCAGCGTTCGGGCAGCCTCCCGCACGATCTTGTCGGGGTCGCGCAGGTCGGCGTCGATGTAGTCGGTGACGCCCTCTGGCGTGCTGTTGAGCAGAGCCCGCGCATGAGCCAGCACGAGCGGGTCGTTGTCGGCATAGACGATGCGACACTCCGGCGCGGTCGCCTGGGCAACCTGGTGGGTGTTGTTCACGGTGGGTAGCCCGGTGCCGATGTCGAGTAACTGACGGACACCCACCTCGCCGACCAGGTACCCGACCGCGCGGACCAGGAAACTCCGGACGGCGCGGGCGGTGTCGACGATGCCTGGCATGACGGCACTAATCCGGTCACCGGCCTCTTCGTCGACCGGGTAGTTGTCCTTGCCACCAAGCCAGTAGTTCCACACCCGAGCCGTGTGCGGAACCGTGGTGTCGATATCCGGGAGCTGCTCCCGCCCAGCCGCCTGGGGGCCCTCCGTCACAAGCGCGCCTCCGCTCTGCGCCGATGCTGACCCGACACCGTCACTGTGCCAGCTTCCGCACAGCGCTCCTGCCCGAATCGGCACGGCCACGCCCGGGTCGAGCCGCTTGAGCTTCCGGTCCGACCGACAGACCGCGAGCCGCGGTCACCTCGGCCCGGGTGAGCTGAGCGACACACCACGGGAAGTGGCCGTCGCTGCCGTCGGGCGTGAAGACTCCGGCTCGCGGCGGCGGCGACGAACTCCTCCAGCCGGCGCGGGCCATCCAGGTCGAGGTCGTTGGTCGGCTCGTCGAGACCTGGACCGATGTCGATGGCAACATCGGGACCTTCACGCTGGTGCCCCGATGAGACAGCCCCGCTTCCACCTTCCGACCCGGACCGGGAGTGCCATCGTGATTTACCGCATTCTCGCCGCGGCGGCTGTGCTCGCAACCGCCGCCGTGCCCGCCTCCACTCGGATCACATACCTGGGCTCGGACATCCCCCACGTCCGGCTCGGCGCGTCGAGCAAATTCAGTCCGCCCTTCCAGATATCCGGAACATGGCACTTATCCGAACAGCTCGACCCACCCGCTTCGTCCTCGGTACCTGGACAGATGCCCAGGGACGGACCGGTACCTTCGATCTGGTTCTCGGCTGACCCCGCCTGTACGGCCTGCGAGTACAGGTCGGCCTCCCCACCTCCGCGACCTGCTCAACAGCGAAGATTCAGGGCGTCGGCGTGGTGTTGCGATCTGGACGCGGTCTTGATCCTCGACCTCTCCGCCGTCCATACTTGGGTGCTTCACGCGTCGTGCTGACTGCGGTCAGCCTCTGGTTCGGAGGCTACTGTCCTGGTCCTCGCCGCCGGAGATGGAGATCGAGATGCGTGCTGACGGCCTGTCCGAGCCTGAGCGGAGGCTGTGGATGGAGTTCCCCTACGGTACGCATATCGATCTATGCAGGGATCCTCAGTGTGACGACCCCACGGGCGCGCGGTCGTGGGGACCGGAGCGCACCGTCCGAGCTGAGGTGATCAGGGATCTCCTGGTGGGGCGCCCGCTCGTCGATGAGCAGCAGAAGAACCAGCAGAGCCCGGGGCACTCACCGTCGGTGTTCCTGTCAGGGGCGCGGATCATCGGCCGGCTGGATCTGCGCGGCATCGACTTCGCGCCGCCGCTGCTGTTGCAGCAGTGCGTGCTCGACGAGCCACTGGTGATCGCCGACAGCACGTCCCGGTCGATCCGACTCTACGGGTGCCATCTGCCGGGAGTGCAGGGCTCCTGGCTGAGGTGCGCGGGTGACCTGCATCTGCGGGGCTGCCAGGTCGACGGGATGGTGGACCTGGCCGGGGCCTACATCGGTGGCCAGCTCGTGCTCAGCAGCTCGGTGCTGTCGAACCCCGGGGAGGTGGCGGTGCGTGGGGACGGCCTGGTGGTGGCGGGTGACTTCTTCTGCCGCGACGGGGCCGTCGCGGAGGGCGAGGTCAGCCTGGTGGCCGCCCGGATCGGCGGTGAGCTGCGCTTCAGCGCGTCCAGGCTGTTACATCCGGGAGAAGTCGCGCTGCGCGCCGACCGCATCACCGTCGAGAAGGACATGTACTGCCGGGAGGGATTCGTCGCCGAGGGCGAGGTAAGGCTGGCCAATGGCCAGATCAAGGGGCAGCTCAACTTCAACCACGCGACCCTGCACAACCCCGAGAAGGTCGCGCTGCGCGCCGACCACCTCGTCGTCGGCCGCCACCTGTACTGCCAGGACGATTTCACCACCGAGGGCGAGGTCAGCCTGGTGGCCGCCCGGGTCGGCGGTGAGGTCCGCCTCAGCGCGTCCAGGCTGTCCCATCCGGGCAGGACCGCGTTGCGCGCCGACCGGCTGTACGTGAGCGACGACATGTACTGCCGACAAGACCTCAAGGTGGTCGGGGCGATCAGCCTCCGCGGCGCGCATATCAAGGGTCAGCTCAACTTCAACCACGCGACCCTGCACAACCCCGAGAAGGTCGCGCTGTGCGGCGACCAGCTTGTCGTGGGTAGCCACCTGTACTGCCAGGACGGTTTCGTCGCGGAGGGCGGGATCAGCCTGGTGGCCGCCCGGGTCGGCGGTGAGGTCCGCTTCAGCGCGTCCAGGCTGTCCCATCCGGGAGAAGTCGCGCTGTGCGCCGACCGGCTGTACGTGGCCGCAGACATGTACTGCAGGCAGAAACTCGAGGTTGACGGCGTGATCAGCCTCCGTGGCGCCCATATCACCGGGCAGCTCAACTTCAACGACGCCACGCTGCGCAATGTTGACGGGATCGTTCTCGACGCTGACCAGCTCATCGTGGGTAGCCACCTGTACTGCCAGGACGGTTTCGTCGCCGAGGGCATGATCAGCCTGGTGGCGGCGCGGGTCGGCGGTGAGGTCCGCTTCAGCGCGTCCAGGCTGTCCCATCCGGGAGAAGTCGCGCTGCGTGCCGACCGGCTCGTCGTCGTGGACGACATGTACTGTCGGGAAAGGCTCGCGGTCGACGGGGGGGTCAGCCTCCGCGGGGCGCATATCAAGGGCGCCTTGAACTTCAGCACGACTGCGGTCCGCAACCCCGGCGGCATAGCGATTCAGGCCGATCAGCTCACTGTCGGGAGCGACCTGTGCTGCGACGAGGGTTTCAGCGCGGAAGGCATGATCGACCTGACCGATGTCCACGTCAACGGCGAGTTCAACCTCAGCAACGCCACGCTGCACAACCCCGGTAATGTCGCGCTGCACGCGCCCCGGCTGATCGTTGACCAGGACATGTTCTGCCGCGACGAGTTCACCGTGGATGGCACAGTGTGCCTGATCGGCGCGCACATCGGGGGCAAGCTGAGCTTCACCAGCGCTCGTCTCACCGGCGCGAGCCTGACCGAGGCGCAGCTGTCCCACACCTGCATCGAGCGGATGCTCACCTGCGGTGTGGAACCGGTCGAACCGAGACCCGTAAGGAACCCGCCCGCCGGAGGATACCTGGCGAAGAAGTGGAGACGTGATACCCGGACTAGACCTGCCACAATGCGCGCCAATGAGGTCACCAAAGCGGAGATCGTCAGTGGTGAATCCGGCCTGGCGCTCGTCGCCGACGGGCTGCGCGTCGACATCGATATGACCTGCGACACGGGTTTCACCTCGTGGGGGGAGATCAGGCTGAAGGGGGCGCGTATCAGTCGGAACCTCGACTTCAGCGACGCGGAGGTCAACAACGAGAAGGGCGTCGCGCTCAACGCCGAAGACATGCAGGCCGAGCGCATGCTCATGCCCGCTAGGTGCCAGGCCGGGCGGATCAGCCTGCGCTACGGCAAGATGGTCGAGCTCGATGACAAGCGGGGGGTGCGGCCCGACCAGATCGATATCACGGGACTCTCCTATGAGACGCTGATCCCGCCTATGGACCCGGAAACCCGGTTGCAGTGGTTGGCCGAGAACGACTACGAGCCGCAGCCCTACGACCAGATGGCTCGGTCCTACTGGCGGCTCGGGTACGAGGACTCGGCCCGCAAGGTGAAGTTGGCGCAGGAAAGGCGCCGCCGGGACACTCTGCCCACCCGCCGTAAGATGTTTGCATATTTACAGGACAGGTTGATGGGCTACGGCTACCTCCCCCACCGGGCCGTGATCCCGTTCGTGAGTGTGCTGCTGCTGGGTGTCGTGGTGTTCTGGGTCTGGAAGCCGCATGCGTTAATACCTGGGCCAGGCGGCAGAGAAGTTCATTTCAACCCGATCTTCTACACTCTGAACGTGCTGATCCCGTTCATGAACTTCGGTCAACGGGACCTGTGGGACTCGGCCTCCGTAGGGCTCGAGGTGTTCAAGGTCGTCTTGGCGGGCTTGGGATGGGTGCTGGCGATCATCGCGTTCCCTGCGATCAAGCGGCGGCTGACGCGCTCGTGACGGCTGGGACGGTTCTGAACCGGCTGGTTCAGGTCCCTGAACGGCCGGTTCGGTGGACGAGTCCTCCCTGCCCAGCTTGAGTCGGCCGAGCAGCGGCCCGGTCATCGTCGTCGTCACCAGTGTCATTACGACGAATATGACGAACAAGTCCTGCCGGATGATCCCGAGGGACAGCCCGGTGGTGATCACCACGAGCTCGGTCAGCCCTCGGCAGTTCATCATGAGGCCGAGTCCTACGGAATCCCGCCAGGTCAGCTTCGTCAACCGGGCGATCAGGGTTGTCGTGCCTATCTTGCTCGCCATGGCTGTCACGATCATCAGCCCGCATGCCAGAAGGTCCTGCGGGTTTCCCAGGAAACCGACCTGTACTTCGAGGCCGACCACTGCGAAGAACAGTGGAAGGATGACGGCTATCCCGCGTTCGACGGCCTTGGTGAGATCCTGAACCAGAATGTTCTTCCGCGGTACCGCCATGCCCACCAGGAACGCTCCGAAGATCGCGTGGACGCCGATCCGTTCGGTGATGAAGGCTCCGCCCACCGCGCTGAGCAACAGCACGGGGGTTAAGCCGGCCCGTGCTGCGGCGTTCTTCTCGGTGAAAGCCAGGAACTGGCGTAACGCGGGACGGAAAACGATCCATACAGCCCCGGCAAACACGATGAGCAGTGCGACGGTCCGGATGGCCACCGTCGCGGAGTCGTCGTGTATCGCCGCGACGGCGACGGCGAGCAGGCACCAGGCGATGGCGTCACCGATACCGGCCGCGGTCAGGCCCAGCGCCCCGATCTTCGATCTGACCAGACCATGTTCGTCGAGGATCCTGACCAGCACGGGGAACGCGGTGACGCCCGTCGAAACGCCGACGAACAGCAGGAATGGGGCCAGCGCCACACCGGCGGGACGATACTGCCTGGACAGGATGCCGTCAGCCAGCAGGATCCCGCACATGACCGGTATGGCGACCATGCCGACCCCCAGCACGGTCACCCTGCGACCTGACCCGCGTAGTAGCCCTAGCGGAAGGTCGGCGCCGAGCAGGAATACGAACACGATGATCGTCAACTGGGCGATCAGGCTCAGGTGCGGAATCAGTCGCAAGGGAAACAACCAGTGTTCGGCTCCCGGCGCGAACTGGCCGAGCAGCGACGGACCGAGCGCGATCCCGGCCATCATCTCCCCCACGACGCGGGGCTGGCCGACGCGGCCCGCGACCCGACCGCCCAGGCTACCCGCCGCGATAATCAGCACGATCGCGAGCAGGAACTTGACGACCAGGAATCCACCACCGTCCACGATTTCACCTAGCTGGACGGCCTCGGAGATGAAATGGATCACGCCCACCGCGATCAATGCCACGATCGGCACGAGAGCACGCAGCGTCCTGACGACGTACACCCAGCGCGGTGGCGGTGACTGGGGCGTGACTGTCGCTCCCTCACCGGGCCCCGTCATGGTACCCTCGCACGGCGAACACCACATCCGCGCATTGATATGAGAAGTACTCGCACAGCAACCACCCATGATGTCGAGGAGCCCCGGGATCCGGATCAAGAAGGACAGCTTATATCGATTCCTATCCACGCTCGCTACCACCCCCAGACACTCTGTCAGGCGTCTGGGCACGATCTGGCGTAAGTCAGCATGAAACGGCCGGCTCCGGTTTCTGCCGGTAGCCACTGGCTTGTGTCGTGGGTCGTCTGACGCTGGTAGGTGCGTGTCACCAGGCGGTGGACGGAGCCACAGGCAGAGGGGAGCCGACCGTGAGGTCCAGTATGGCATCGGCGGGACTGATCCATCTGGGGATGGACACCTCGATGAACACGGTCGTGGTGGGGGTGTTGGGTCCGGGGGAGGAGATACCGGTCGTGGACCGGGTCTTCGATGATGAGGAGTCGATACGGCGGGCTGATCGGGCGGTTTCCTGATCGGCGCATGCTGTCGGCGTGTTATGCGGCTGGGCCGGGTGGTTATGAGCTGTATCGGTTGCTGTCGTCGATGGGGGTGGCCGGTGAGGTGGTCGCACCGTCGTTGGTCCCGAAGGGGTCCTCGGATCGGGTGAGGACGGATGAGCGGGATGGGATCGGAGTCGGCTCGTTTGCACCGGGCTGGGGAGCTGACTGCGGTCCGGGTGCCGACGCCGGCGGAGGAGGCGGTGCGGGATCTGGTCCGGGCCCGGGGGGATGTGCTGGATGACCGCAAACGGATGCAGCGGCGGTTGAACGCGGTGCTGATGCGGCACGGCCGGATCTGGCGAGGCGGGAGCGAGTGGACGCTGACGCACCGGGGATGGGTCGTCGGGCAGGTCTTCGACGAGCCGGCGCTGAACCGGGTGGTGGCGACCTACCGGGGTGGCTTGGCAGCGCGAGAGGCGGAGCTGAGGGCCATCGAGGCCGAGCTGGCCACGTGGGCGAAGGCGCCACCGCCTACCACCTTGGTGGCCGGGACCTGGACTCCTTCGCCGAGTTCGGCATCCTGCCCGGATTCGCGGGTGTGGCTGTGCACGACCGCTACCGCTCTTGGGTGAGGGGCACCCGCAGGCGTACCACGGTGCCGCGGCCGGGGGTGCTGTCCGTGGTGAGCTGCCCGCCCAGCAGCTCGGCGCGCTGTCGCATGCCCGGCAGGCCGTGTCCCACCGGCCCGGCTCGCCTGGTCGTGGTGGCCGGGTCGAAGCCGACGCCGTCGTCGGAGATCTCGAGCAGGACCGCGCCGGCGGCCACCGAGAGCCGCAGCTGCACGTGCGCGGCGCCGGCGTGCTTCATCACGTTCTGCAGCGCCTCCTGGGCGATCCGGTAGACGGCGGTCTCGGCGTGCTCGGGCAGGCTGGTGGTCACGGTGTCCACCCGGACGTTGGGCAGCGGGACCGACCGCGCGAGGCTCTCCAGGCTGGCGGCCAGCCCGAGGTCGTCCAGCACGGGGGGGCGTAGCCCGGCGATCGCGTGCCGGGTCTCCTCCAGCGCTCCTGCGGCGAGCTCCTGGGCGCGGGCGATCTGCTCGGCGGCGCCGGCCGGGTCGGAGACGACCGCGTCCGCCGCCGCCGAGAGGTGAAACGACAGGCTGACGATGCGCTGGCTGATGCCGTCGTGGATCTCGCCGGCGAGCCGACGCCGCTCGGTCTCTTGGAGCAGCACGATCCGCTCGGCGAAGCGCTCCCTCGCCTCCTCCCGCTCGGCGAGCCTGCTGTGCAGGCTGGCGTTCTCGATGGCGCCGGCCATCAGACCCGCCACCGAGCCCAGCAGCTCGACGTCGGCCTCGGTGAACTCGCGGCGCTCCCGGGTGTGCACGTTGAGCACACCCACCAGGTCACCGGGCCGGGTGATCATCGGCACCGAGGCCATCGAGATGAACTCCTCCCCACGCAGCTCGGGGATGTAGCGGTAACGCGGATCCGCGCGCTTGTTGTCGGTGATCACCACCGGCGCGCCGTGCGCGGCCACCCACCCGGACACCCCCTCACCGACCGGTAGCTCGATCCTCCGGGCCAGCTGATCGAAGGGCGCAGTGGCACCGCGCAGGCGCAACCGGTCGCCGGCCGGATCCAGCAGGTGCACGAAGCAGACGTCGGTGGAGGTGGTCTCGGTGATCAGGTCGGCCACCCCTTGGGCGATCCCGTCGAGGTCTCGACCCGCCGACAGGATCTCGATCACCCGGTGCAGCAGCTGGGCGTCGGAGTCTGCGTCGGACTCGGGGTCGGCCAGGCCCAGCCGCGAGCGGATCACTGGAACACCCCCTCGCGCAGCGCCGCGGCGACCGCGCCGGAGCGGTCCGGGACGTCCAGCTTGCGGTAGAGCCCGCGGGCGTGCGTCTTGACGGTCTCCTCGCTGACGGACAGTCGGCCGGCGATGGCGCGGTTGGACAGCCCGGCCACCATGAGCGCGAGCACCTCGCTCTCGCGCTGGGTCAACCCGAGGTGCGCCCCTGGCCAGAACTCCCCACCCCGCAGGTGGGCCACCGACATCGCGACCTTCGTCGCCAGGCTGGGATCGATCAGGACCTCGCCCTGGTGGATCCGCCGCAGGTGATCCACCAGCTCCGCGCCGCGTACCCGCTTGAGCAGGAACCCGGCGGCGCCGAGCCGTAGTGCCTGGTAGAGGTACTGCTCGTCGTCGTAGACGGTCAGGAACACGACCTTGCAAGCGGGTTGTCGCCTACGGATCTCCGCGCACAGGTCCAGCCCGCTGGAGCCCCGTAACCGGACATCGAGCAAGGTGATGTCGGGCTCCTGCCCGGTGATGACCTTTATCGCGAGCTCCGGTTCGATGGCCTCGCCGACGATCTCGACCTGGTCGGAGTAGGCGGCGAGCATCGCGCGCAGCCCGTCCAGCACCATCTGGTGGTCATCGACAACGACCACCCGCAGCGGGCCCCGCTGCGGGCTCTGGGTCGGCCTGCTCATGGTGGCAGCCTAGCCCGGCACCACGTCGGGTCGGGTGGATCGCGCCGAGCGGTCCGCCGCCGGGGTCCCGGGTCACGCTACGGCGTCATTCACACCATATAGTAATAATTTTATTTTTAAGTAACAAAGCGGACATCGGGCGCGACTTCTTCGTTAACTGTGGCCGGTTGACCCCAGAGGGGTGATCGCATTACCCAGAGTCATCTCCCGAAGATCGCGTCTGTGACGTCCACCTCGTGCCCGCCGGAGGCACAGATGTCCACTCACTCCATGGAGGCAACACTGAGTCCCCACTCCACTACTCCGCCGTCGCTGCCGGGAATGGACGACCCATCCGGCTCAGCGGACGAGCGGGTCGAGCGCCCGTCGGTTGACGATCTGCTGGACCGTAACGCGAAGCGGCGGATCTGTGTGGTGATCGGCGCGGCCGGCTGGGGCAAGACCACGGCGGTGGAGGTGTGGTCGCGCGACCGCCCGACCGCGTGGCTGCGGTATGAGCACCACGAGGGCGACGCGGACCGCCTGCTGGCCGCCCTGTTCGGGGCGTTGCAGGCGCACGTGTCGGGGCCTGCGCCGATGCGGGGTACGGCGGCGGGGGACAGGGATCGGGTGGGGTCCTCGGTAGCGGCCGCCTGTGCCTGGTTGCGCACCGTCCTGAGCAAGGACCTCACGCTGGTCCTCGATGACCTGCACGGGCTGCAGCCGGATAGCGACGCGGCGGCCATCGTCGAGAGTCTGTGCCGGCGAGCACCGGATCGGCTGCATCTGGTCCTGATATCCCGACGGGAGCTCCCGTTCTCCTTGGAGCGGCTACGGGGTCGCGGTTTCGTCACGGAGATCCACGCGCCGGATCTCGCCCTCGACGTTGCCGACGTCGAGGCACTCCTGCGCAAGACTGTGGGAAAGGATCCGTCAGGCCTGTCGAGGCGAGTGTGGAAGCACACTGCCGGTTGGCCGGTGGCCGTGCACTGCGCGGTGGAGATGTTGCGATGTGTTGGGGTGGACCAACGCCTGGCCGCAGTGGAACAACTGTCCCAGCCGGGACAGCGATTTCACAGCTATCTGGCCGAGGAGGTCATCGGCCCCGCTCCCGAGTGGGTTCAACGGCTGCTACGCAGGTTGGCGATCTTCGGCGAGGTCAGGTCCGCGACGGAGATCGTGCGCGAGCCTCACGATGCGAGGGCCCTCACCGAGCTGAGCCGCCAGGGACTCGTACGACGCACCGGCGGGGGCGCCGGTTGGGCGCTCGTGCGTCCGTTGCGTGACTATTTCGAGCACGAGGCGACGCCGTCCTTCAGCGAGCGGAGAGCACTGCACCTGACAGCGGCCGGCGAGTGTGCCGGGCGAGGGGCACAGGCCGACGCCCTGCGACATCTCCTCGCGGCAGGTGATCACGCCGCGTGCGCTGCGCTGCTCATCGAGCATGGTGGCGCGATGGTGGAGAGCGGCCGACTCGACAACGTGGCACAGGCCGCCGGCATGCCGGCCGAGTACCTCGACGACCCGCGGATCCACCGCGTTCTCGGGCAGGCACAGCAGGTCCGGGGACAGTGGGCACAGGCGCTGTGGCACTTCCAGCGCGCCGGCTACGACCGGAATGAGCTGGATCCCGGGCTCTCCTGGCGGGTCGGCCTGGTCGCTTTCGCCAAGGGCGAGCTTGCCGAGGTACTGTCGCTGACCCGGCGAACCCGGCTGGACCGGGAGGACACGCTCGACGAGACCCGCGTACTCGCGCTGTCGGCCGGCGCCCTCCGGATGACCGGTGACATCGCGGGGCTGCGAATGATCGCGGAACGAGCCCGTGCCGCGGCCCGACGGTGCGACGAGCCACGCGCGTGGTCCCGGGTCCACCATGTCTTCGCGCTCCTCGCCGCTGCCGAGGGTGACTGGCGGCAATCCCTCGCCCACTGCACCGACGCCCTGCGCAGCGCCGAGGCGAGCGACGACCTGCTCCAGGTGACGTGGATTCGGGCTTACCGAGCGTTCCACCACTTCGAAGCAGGTGCGCCTCGGCTTGCGCTGGCCGACTCCCAGATCGTGTTGAGCCTCAGCGAGCGATGCGAGAACCCGTTCCTCGTCGCGTGCGGGCTCACCACCCGCGGCCGCGCCCGCAGCCGGCTGGGGATGTTGGAGGCGGCGGCGGGCGATCTCGCCACGGCTGTCGACCTCTTCCAGCGCCTCGGTTCCCGGTTTCTGGCCTGGCCGCTGTGCGGTCTCGGTGATCTGCATCGGACCAGGCGTCAGCTGACCCGAGCCCGGGCGGCGTACGAGGAGGCGCTGGCTCTTGCTGAGCCGAACCATGAGGTGTTCGGCCTCAGCTCGGCGCTGATCGGTCTCGCGCACGTCGATGCCACTGATGACCTGGAGCTAGCTCGCGAGAGCGCGACCCGAGCCGTCGAGCTGGGGGAGGGGCTTCGCACGGTGCCGGCATTCCTGGCCCGCGGCTGGGTCGAGTTGATGGGCAGTGACCGGCAGCGCGCCTGCACGGATGCCGACCGGGCTACCGCGGCCGCACGGCAACGGCGGGACAAGCCAGGGCTGGCCGAGGCCATCACTCTGGGTGTGCTGGCCTCCCGCGATCCCGCCGTGGATACCACGTCGCTGCGGGAGGCGATCGACATCTGGCAGGAGACGGGCTGTCGCCTGGAGGAGGCCGCGACACGAGTCGTGGCCGGTCGCATCGGCGCGCCCATCCCCGACCTCGACGTCTACCTCGCGGAGCGGATGCTTCGGGACCACGGCGTCGATGTCGAGTCACGGGTGGTCGCTGGGCCGCTGGGGGTCGTGGCCCGTTCCGCGCCCGCGATGTTCATCCAGACGCTGGGGGGGTTCCGGGTGGTCCGCGACGGGGTCCCGATTCCGACTGTCGAATGGAAGTCGAGAAAAGCCCGGGACCTGCTGAGGCTCCTGGTCGCGCGGCGCCGGCCGACTTCCCGTCATCAGCTGATGGAGATGCTGTGGCCGGAGGTGGACCCGGCCGTAGCCGGCAATCGCCTCTCCGTGCTGCTCTCCACCCTCCGCGATGCGCTGCAACCATACCCGGCAGGCGAGGATCCATTGATCACCACCGACGGCGCGGTGTCGTTGAACCCCGCCCAGGTCCGCGTCGACGTCGAGGACTTCCTCGCTCAAGCCACCACCGCGCTCGACGCGGACCGGGCCGCGGAGCCGGATGCGACCGCGCGACTCGCGGCCGCCGTCACCGCCCACACCGGGGGCTTCCTCGAAGACGACCCCTACCAGGAATGGGCCGGTGCACTGGCGGACGAGGTCCAGTCCACCTACATCACCCTCCTCCGGGCGCTGATCACACGGCTACACGACGCGGGTGACACCGACGCGGTCGTGCGGTACACACTGCGCCTGCTCGAACGGGACGGCTACGACGAGAAAGCCCATCTCACCCTCGTCGAAGCCCTGTTCGACGCCGGACGCCTCGGTGAGGCACGCCGTCACTACCACACCTACGTCCGCCGGATGAAAGAGATCGACGTCCCACCACGCCCGTTGCCGCACATGCCGTCCCGGGGATTGGCTGCGGGTTAGCGATGCCTCGGGCATGAGATGATCTTCTTCACGACGTTCGTCACGCTCATTCGTCGACAACGTGCGGGGACGGAAAGGCGCCTAGGGTCCCCCGCGCGGCTGGAGGACAACACCATCCGCCTGCCGATCGGAACGGAGGTGCAGGTAGGAGACCGCATAGAGTATCGTCCTGGCTACGACGAGCCCCGAATGATGGTGGTGATCGACGTCATCCATCCGCACATGCCTGGCGCCAGTACCGTTGACGACCACGTCGAGGTGACCTGTGTGCCGAACGAGCGAGCGGTGGTCCCGGATTTCGCTGTCCCGGTTCTGCACTCAACAATGTCCGGTGCCCTTGCGCTGGTGGAGCGCGGACGGATTCTCGAGGCGGTCCGCGAGGCGATGAGGTTGGTCGAAGAACGGGTTCAGCGTCTTACGGCGAGGGGTGACTCCGGGCACCCGCTCATGGAGTCGGTGTTCGGCGCGAGGCCGCCGAGACTCGACATAACCACAGCAACGGGCCGATCGGCGCGGGACGAGCAAGAGGGTTTCCGGCTCTTGTTCATCGGTGCCATGCTCGGGCTGCGAGACGCGCACGACGGCGGTAGATCTGTTCCCGCCACCGTGCATGAGGTCTTGGAGTATCTGGCGTTCGCCAGCATGCTGATGCGTCGCCTGGACTGGGCCGAGAGCAGGCTTAGCTAGGGTGCGGTGAGCGAGCGGGCCGGACCGAGGTCGGCGTAGCGGGTGTTCGTGCCTCTTCGGCTAAGCTGCGTGCGCCTGGGCACGGAGGTGGCGCCGTTGTCTCCGTGCCCAGGCGCCGGCTCAGTTGTCGACAACCGCCCGCAGCTGCTCGTCGCGCCCCTTGGCTCCAAGCCGCACGGTGGCGAGCGTGGGAGGTTGGTGTGGAGCCGAGAACCGTAGCCGGACGAGATCGCCGGCCCAGGACGCGGGAGTCGATACGACACCCGGCGGGCTGGCGATGGGTGTGAGACGGTCATCAGCTGGGCGGTAGACGAGTAATCGGGATACCGCTTCCGCCACCTCGCACATCAGCAGCTGCTCGCCGGGCTCGTCGAGGGCCAGCGCGTGGCGCACACAGCCCGCTCGGTGCAAGATCTCGGGAAAGCGTACGGTGGAATCACCGAGGCGTGTCCAGCCCAGTCGTTCTTCGCCAGCGGAGTCGGTGGTGCCGACGACCAACTTCGACCGGGAGCTGGCGAGCACGATTCGATCGATGCTCGCGTCGGAAATCGACCATATACCTCGCCACGACCGCTGCGAGAGGTCGACGGCGATGCCGCGGGAACGGCAACCGTCGACCGACTGGTTGACCGCCAGTATGCTTTCGTCACCGTCGAGCCACATACCCCCGGAGAGGGAGCCCGGTATCCGCATGATCAGCTCGATGTGTGGTGGTGAGGTGGACAACCGCCAGATCGTCGAATGCTCCGGGTCATCGATCGTGACGAGGAACCCCAGCCGGCCGGAGTTGTGGCTCGGTACCAGGTAGGCCCCCAGCCCTGGAATGTCGGCGAGCCGTTGCTTGAGGATGCCACGCTCACCAGGCCGCAGGAGCGTGCACGCGTACCGTCCAGCTTTGCTGGTTCCTTTGCCGCGCAGGAGGAGGACTCGGCCGTCGTCGAGGGGTAGTGGGTGCGTTCGTCGATCGACCGCGACCTCGGGAACCGTCCGACAGACCGCCTCCTCCGAGGCGAGTGTCCAGTGCTCGAGGGTCAGATCCTCGTCATCGGCCCTCAGGCACACGCCCCAGCGACCGTTCGTCGAGAAGGCGACGTTGACGCGGGCGCAGTGGCCTACTCCGGCCGCCGGCAAGACCGCGATCATGACAGGTCGCTTCGCTCGATCGGCGGGTCGACCATCCACAGCCGGGGCGAGCGGTGTCGTAGCCGCAGGAAGAACGCTCACGCCGTCGCCCCACATGGCGGAGACGCCCTGGTGCTCGTTAGGAAACACGACCTGCCCTTCCATGACCGCTTGGGCGGCTCGGCTACCTGTCATCTCCGAGGTCCCTGTCTTGTCCGTGAGTAACAGTACGGAAGACTAAATGAGGTGCCCTGTGAATGATCTTAGTATTCGCTTAGCCGACTCTTAGTCTCGATCTTTCGAGTCTGAGTCCGGCCACGGTCTTTGGTCGGACTTCGACGTGGCGGTCGGCGATCTGTCGATCATGGCTGCGACGGTGGGGCTGGTCGCGCGCTGTGCAGCGTAGTCAACGCCGCAGTGGGCGGAGTGAGCTGACCACCAGAAGCAGCCCGACGGCCAGCGCCAGAGCCGCGAGCACCCACCGGCCGTCCACGTCGGGCAGCCAGGCGATGCCGCCGAGCAGCGCGGTGCCCGCGGTTCCCAGCGCCCCCAGCCCGGCGAGCAGGGTGAACGGGTCCGGCCCGCGCCGAGGGGTCAGGGCACCCGCCTCGTCGTCGTGCGGTGCTGGGTGTTCGTTCATGATCCGCGCTCCACGTGTACCTGGCCGACACCGGAGCGCACGTCCAGGATGATCTTGCCGCCGGCGGGGCCACCGGGTGCGTTGTCGGTCACGGCCGCCCGGGACGGATGGCCATAGCCGGTACGACCGAGGCAGTCGACCCCACCGACCTGCGTCTGGCAGCTCACCTGGGCGTCGACGTTCGGTGGCAGGATGACATGGGTCTGCCCGACGCCCACCGAGACGCTGGTCCGCACGGTCTCACCTTTCGTCAACCGCAGCCCGGTGAGGTCCAGCCGGCCGTTGCCCAGGGTGACCGCGTAGCGCGGCTGCACCTGGGCGACCGTGACCGGGTCCCAGTGACTGCCGCCGACCCTGAAGCCAGACGCTGGTGTGGCCTGCAGTACCCAGATGAGCAGGGCCAGCGGGACGGCGACGAGGATCAGCCCCCGACCGCCCTGCAGGAGTGAGCCCACCACCAGACCGATCCCGACCACAGCCAGCAGGAGGGCGGCGACCTGGGCGGCCGACACCGCGGTCCAGAACGTCACCGCGAAGCCGCCGGCCAGCAGCGCGAGCCCGAGGGTGACCGGGGTCACCTTGGATCGGGCACCCCGTGGTGGCGTGGTGGGCGCGGGCGCTGAGGGTTCCGGGAGGTCCCAGGCGAACGGTGCCACCCCCAGCGGGTCCCACGCCGGTGGAGCGGGCCGCTCGGCATCGTCGGTCGTCGTGTTCAGAGCCGGTGTCGTCGTCCCCTCAGACGGTGTCCCCTCAGACGGTGTCGCTGTGGGCGGGGTCGCCGCGGGAGGCGGCGACCCCGGGACCTCGCCCAGCGTGGCCCGCGAGCGGTGCAGCAGCACCAGCGCGCCCAAGGCCACGACGAGCGCGAGCACGCCCGACGGGCGCCCACCGAACACCGCCCTGGTCGCCGGAACCAGGAGCAGCACGAGCACCACGGTGAGTACCGCGGACATCGAGCCGCGCCCGCGTCCGAACACGCCCGCGCCGGGTGCCTGGTCTGTCTCGACGGGCAGCAGCAGCCAGCCCAGCAGGTACAGCAGCACCCCCGCCCAGCTGAACAGGGTGGCCATCACGAACGCCACCCGAACCAGCACCGGGTCGATGGCATACCGCCGGCCGACCGCCGCCGCGACTCCGGCGATCTTGCGGTCGTCGGCTCGCCGGCGCGGCCTGGTGGCCCAGAAGTCCCGTAGCGTGTGCTCCACGCTGATTCCGCTCACGCCGCCCAGCCTGTCCGTCACCGGTGGCGAGCACCATCGGGGGTCACCCTGATCCGTCCCCGGGTCGGGGGATACCGGGGTCGACCCTGATACCCCCGGCACGTCTGCCCGTGTGACGATGACTATCGTGAGCACACCGGCGGACCAGGCGAGGAGAACCCGGCTGCCCACCCAGCCGGTTGCCGGGCCGCTGCGGTTGCGCCGGCACCGCCGCGAGCGGGTCATCGCCGGGGTGTCCAGCGGGATCGCCGAGCATCTCGGTGTCCCGGTGCTGTGGGTACGGGTGGTCCTCGTCGCGCTCGCCGGTCTGGGCGGAGCCGGACTGATCGGTTACGTGCTGCTGTGGGCGTTCGTGCCGGCGACCGATGCCGGTGCCCGCCGACCGGATACCGCGCGGGACAGGCAGCAGGCGGTCGGTCTGGTCGTGCTCGGCGCCGGTCTGGCATTGGCCGGGGGTGCGCTGGGCACCGCGTGGGGTGGTTGGTTGACCGGACCGCTGGGGGTCGCCCTGGTCGGTGCGGGTGTGGTGTGGCGGGAGGCTGACGCCGGCCAACGGACCCGTTGGCGCAGTGGCGCGGGCATGGTCGTAGGAACCGGCAGGATGGCGCTGCTCCGAGTGCTGGCCGGGATCGCGCTGGTGACCAGCGGGATCGCGGTGTTCCTGCTCAACCAGGGCGACCTGGGTCAGGTGCGGTTCGCGCTGCTTGCCGCCGCCGCGACCCTGGTCGGGGTGGCCGTGCTCACGGTGCCCTGGTGGTTGCGGCTGATGCGCGCGTTGGGCGAGGAACGCCGGGCCCGGATCCGCACCGAGGAACGGGCTGAGATCGCCGCGCACCTGCACGACTCCGTGCTGCAGACGCTGGCGCTGATCCAGCAGCAGTCCGACTCGGCCCGGGAGGTCCGCCGGCTGGCCCGCGGCCAGGAGCGGGAGCTTCGCTCCTGGCTCTACGGACCGCAAGGCTATGGTCGAGCGACGCAGACCGGCACGGGCGACACCGCTGCGGCGTCGGCGTTCGCCGCGACGCTGCACGCCGCCGCCGGCGAGGTGGAGGACACCTACGCGGTGAGCATGCAGGTCGTCGTGGTGGGCGACTGTGTCCTGGAGGAACCGCTGCCGGCGCTGGTGCAGGCCAGCCGGGAGGCGATGGTCAACGCGGCCAAGCACGCCGGGATCACCGAGGTCAGTGTCTATGCCGAGGTCGAGCCTGGGCAGGTGCATGTTTTCGTGCGGGACCGGGGCACCGGGTTCGATCCGGCGGCCGTCGCCGTTGACCGCCACGGCTTGGCCGACTCGATCCGCGGCAGGATGGAACGCCACGGGGGTACGGTGACCCTGCGTACCGCGCCCGGTGAGGGCACCGAGGTCCAGCTGGCCGTCGCTCGCCGAAAGGGCGGAGAAGAGACATGAGCGGGGACCGAGACATCCGGGTCTTCCTGGTGGACGACCACGCGCTGTTCCGCACCGGCGTGAAGGCCGAGCTGGCGCGGGCCGGTACCGCCGACCCGGGCGTGCCGCCGGTCGTCGTGGTGGGCGAGGGCGGCTCAGTGGACGAGGCGGTCACCGGGATCGGGCACCTGGGCCCCGACGTCGTGCTCCTCGACGTCCATATGCCCGACGGGGGCGGCGCGGAGGTGCTGCGCCGGATCCGTCCTGAGCGGCCCGACGTGGTGTTCCTCGCGCTGTCGGTGTCCGACGCGGCCGAGGACGTGATCGCGGTGATCCGGGCCGGAGCCCGGGGCTACGTGACCAAGACGATCTCCGGACGGGAGCTGGCGGACGCGGTGCGCCGGGTGCACGCGGGTGACCCGGTATTCTCGCCGCGGCTGGCCGGTTTCGTGCTCGACGCGTTCGCCCAACGGCCGGGGGCGGCCCCGGTGGGCGACCCGGAGCTGGATCTGCTCACCCCGCGAGAGCGCGACGTGCTGCGCCTGCTGGCCCGCGGCTACGCCTACAAGGAGATCGCCGCCGAGCTGTTCATCTCGATCAAGACGGTGGAGACTCACGTGTCCTCGGTGCTGCGCAAGACTCAGCTGTCCAACCGCTACGAGCTGTCCCGTTGGGCTTCCGACCGCCGGCTTGTGTAGCTTTCGGCTGCTCGTGAGTGCGTAACAGTGTTATAGCCACTCACGGGCTCGTCAGCTCCGTGCGGCGGACTCGATCAGTATCCGGCCGTCGGGCGCGTTGCCCATGGTGAGCCGGTAGCGCTCGAACGTCCGCTTCCGGTTCGTCGGCTCGAACAGCAGGTTCACCAGCACGGTGTTGCCGTGCACGGCGACTGGTCCTCGGATGCTTATCCGGTTGATCTCACTCCAGAAGTCGTGATAGTTCTGAAAACCCTGGGCGTGTTCGGCGGTGCCGAGATACTGCCATGCCACGGTGGTGTCATCGGGGAGCAGGCCGTAGTAGGTGCGGACGGTCTGCTCCAGCTGCGCGGGCGGAGGTTGGACGGGCGGTGGGGGGGCCTGCGCCGGCGTGGGTAGGGCGCCCGTACCAGACGCCGGTGGTATCGCAGCCACCGCCGGC
>Ga0213882_10000031_pt1 | contig 86201 bp, 74 predicted proteins | sample BarmaccoBMER_R09_FD_160106 | JGI IMG/M metagenome (GOLD analysis project Ga0213882, IMG submission 160106) | Barbacenia macrantha exposed rock microbial communities from rupestrian grasslands, the National Park of Serra do Cipo, Brazil - ER_R09 ...
CGCCACCATGATCACCTCCGGTGGGAAGCGGAAACCGACGAAGCTAGACCTCGGCGCGGACACTCGAGCAGGACGACGACGCATCAGCCCAGCCTGCCCGCTCGCAGTGACCCGCCGACGCAACAGATCCCTTCGACTTGCTCTTGGATCAAATAGGCACAACCTCCTTGTGTCATAAGTATTTTTTACGGCGAACCCACAGCGGACGCCGACTGGCGCTTGATCGCGACATGAAGCTATGGTCTGTCGCATGCACACCTGCTCTGTGCAGGTATGCCACGAACACGTGTTCGAGTCCCCCCTCGGACACGCACTATTCACCCGTCCACGTGGCTGGACGGTCACGTCCACGGCGCGGGGCTCGGGGTCGTCGACCATGTGACTCGCAAGGCCTCTAGAGAGCGGGGAGGCTTTGCGGCTCGGCTTGGGTCAGCGCTGCGCCGACGTCTCCGACTGAGTCGATCATGGCTTCGACGTCCTGCCGTGTGAGTTCCCGCGCGGCCGGCCTTCCGTGAGTTCAGCGCGTTCGGTTGGGCCTGGTTGATCGCATCGACGATCGCGGCCGGGTCGTGCGTGCGGGGCACCGGTAGTAGGTGCCGTGCGCTCTGGGGCCGGCCTCCAATCTTGCGGTTGCACACTGAACGCCGCAGCAGCCCGCGTAACGGGTAGGGCCGTGAAGTGGCACGACCGCTGCGCTCTTGTTTGCGCACGGTGCGTAGCCCACTGGCCGACTTCGACCGGCGAAGGCAGCTGCGCCCGGGTACAAGGTCTCCACCGAGACGATCGCGGAGGTACTAGGCGAAGATCCGGCGTACGACCTCGGCAGATGCCTCATCAATCGCAAGAACACGCAGCCGGTAGCCCTCGACGGCCTTGCGGGGGTTGGGTGCGGTCCCCCGTCCACGACCACGTAGCCGTACAGTGCGCGGCCACGGCTTGCGGTTGGGCCGGAGTTGCCCTCACGCGATGGATGGCCCGACCGCAGAGGACAGCTGGGTTCAGCCGAGGTCGTCGGTGTCGAAGGTGTTGCAGCTCTTCGGGTTCCCGGACTGGTACCCGGTGCCATACCACTTCTCGCGCTGCTCTGAGGTGCCGTGGGTGAACTGGCTCTCGTTGACCCGACCGCCGCCGAGCTGGGTTTGAATGTAGTCGTCACCGATGTGTGCGGCCGTGTCGAGCGCCGCACGGACATCCGTGTCGGTCACGTCGACAATGAGCGGCCGGCCGGAGGCCCCCGGGGTGGTGCTCGCGTTCTTCGCCCACACCCCGGCGTAACAGTCGGCCTGCAGCTCCAGTCGCACCGAGGCCGAAGCCGGCCCGGAAACACCCGCCTGGACCCGACGTGATGTGCCGAGCAGGTTTTGCACGTGGTGGCCGTACTCGTGTGCGATCACGTAGGCCCGGGCGAATGGGCCGCCCTGCGCGCCGAAGCGCTGCTGGAGTTCCTGGAAGAAGCTCAGGTCGATGTAGATCTCGCTGTCGGCAGGGCAGTAGAACGGGCCGACCTCCGAACTCGCGCTGCCACAGCCGCTTCTCACTTCGCCGTTGAAGAAATCGATCCGGGGCTTGCGGTAGGTCTTGCCAGCCCCGGCGAACGCGCCGCTCCAGTAGGCGTCGAGGGAGTTGTCGACACCGACCACTTCGCAGTCGAGCGCGGTGTTCGCGTCCCGGCCGGATCGGCAGCTCTGGCTGATCTGGGCGTCATTGACGCTCTGCCCCGTGCCGAGGCCGGACAGCCCACCGGATAGCGGGCTGCTTGAGCTGCCGCCGCCGAGGTAGGAGAGCAAGAAGTACAGCAGCAGACCGACAACGCTGACGCCGCCGCCCATCCCGACCCAGCCGCCGATGCCGCCGCCACCTCCACCGCGCTGGTCGTCGACCTGGGAGGTGTCGAGTTCGGCCCCCTCATCGAATCGCACGCTGCCTCCCCGATCTGCGCCCCACTCAGCACCGACATGCTCGATTCAGAGTGGCGAGACTCGTCGGTGTGCTCGTCGAGAGGGTCCCCGACCCTGGCTCCGGCAAAACTCACGCTGATCGTACCGCTACCACGCCGAACGCCGCGCTGATCAACACGCCCCCAGCCGCGCTGTGAGACAGGGAGCGGCCGGTCATGGTCCCGAAATCCGTCCCCTGCCCCTGGCGGTCACAGCCACCAGGGGGATGAAGATCCCAAGCTCCTTACCACTCCCTGAGAGCAGCCATTCGCACCAGGTTCCCAACCGCTCTCACTCGCAACCGGTCGGGACACGTCCCGACCTCATAGCCCAGGTCAGCGACACGCAACGATCCTCCTAGGCAACCGACGCACGGCCGATCAGCGTTCACACCAAGGGCACCCGCTGGGGTCTCCGTCCCCTCGGACGTCCCCGGGATCGTCCTACGCCGCCTCGCCGTCATGAGGACGCCTTGATGGCGTCGCTCCGCGATGCGATGCCGCAGAGTTAGCGGTCGGGAAGGGCTGCCCAGAACCTACAGGGGTGTGTCGAGTGCGTAGGTCCCGGCGCCAGTGCGGGTGCGGAAGCCGAGGCGGGTCCCTTCATCCAGCTGGGTCAGGAGGTTGCGGGCTTGACCTTGACCTGGCCCAGAACGCTTAGCTCCGCAGTATTGCTCCGCGAGGCCTCTTCAGCCGGTGCGGAGAGCGTCGGCGCGCCGGGTTGCTTGACGTACCAGCCGCAGGATGCTGTCGGGGGCATCGGACTGGGGTGCGTGACCCGCGCCCAGCAGGGAGTGGAAGGTCGCGCCCGGCAGGGCCAGTAGGTGACGGGGGGTCTGCCCGCTGCTGATGACGTCAGCGGTGCCCTGGGCCAGCATCACCGGACAGCGCACGTCCTCAAGCCCCGTGGGGACGTCGGCGAGGATCCCCCAGAACAGCAGACGCCAGAAGTCCTCGGCCTCACCGAACCCCTCCAGCAGCGCGTGGGCCTCCGCCTCCGAGGCCAACCGCGGTTGTGACCGCAGGCCCGTGAGTACCACGGCGCGGCCGGCGGGAAAGCGCGCCAGAGCTTCGATCGCGGGGTGCAGGATGCACATGAGCACTCGGACGGTGCTCATCACGGCGCCCGGATAACGGTCGGAGCGGCCGAGCGCGAGGCCCTCGGTGTGGTGTGCACGAGTGCGAGGTAGGCGGGCCGGAGTAGCTCGGTCAGCGGCCGGTCGCGCACGGTGACGGTGACGTCGGGAAGCTGGTCGAGCAGCGCCGTGGACGAGGTCACCGGCGGGCTCGGCGCGCGCGTCTCGGCCTGCGGGGCGAAGTAGGAGTCGAGGCAGTCGGCGAGCGGTCGGCCTTGCTGTTCGCCGCGGTCGGCGGCTGGCGAACCGTCGCAGCGGGCGGCCCGCAGGTTGGCCAGCAGATCCGCACGCTCACGCCCACGCCAGGCGAGGATGGCGAACGGGTCATCGTCGAAGGACTCGGCGAGCAGGTAGAACGTCGCGGCGAGGTGCTTGCACGGCACCGCGTGGTCGGGGCAGGAGCAGTCCAGTGACAGCTCCCGCGCAGTGGCGGGGAACAGCGACAGCCCGAGCCCGGCGAAGACGTCCTCGATGTCATCGGGCATCTCACCGGACAGCAGCATGGCCGTGTACCAGGCGTTGCCGGCGAAGGCATGTTCGGCCTGCGCCCACTCGGACTTGCCGAAAGCGGCGATCCCGATCCGTACCCGGTACGGTCGCGCCCTGCTGCCCTGCACCTGGGCGGTGACCGATCCCGGACCCACCTCCAGCGAGATCACCTGCCCCATGCGCGCGTAGCTTCGCCCACGCTGAAGCCGGTTACCCATGCCGATGCCATCGAGGACCTCGATGAACCGCTCGGACCACCAGGTCCGGGCGATCGCGCCGCGCGCGCTGCGGGCCTTGAGCCCACCCTCGACGGCGCGTGGGCGCGACCGCGGCGCAAACCGGTTACTCACCGACGGCCCCCGCGCGGAGCGCGAACACCTCACGCAGATCGCGGGTGGACAGCTCGGTCAGCCATCCCTCACCGTCGCTGACCACCAGATCGGCCAGCGCCTTCTTCTCCTCGATCATGTCGTCGATCTTCTCCTCGAGGGTGCCCGTGCAGATGAACTTGCGCACCTGCACGGTGCGCTGCTGCCCGATCCGGAACGCGCGGTCGGTCGCCTGGTTCTCCACGGCCGGATTCCACCACCGGTCAAGGTGAACCACGTGGTTGGCGGCGGTGAGGTTCAGCCCGGTTCCACCCGCCTTCAACGACAGCAGGAAGATCGGCGGGCCGTCCCCGGACTGGAAGCGGGCCACCATCTCCTCGCGCCGGTTCCTGGGGGTGCCACCGTGCAGGTACAGCACGTCCTGGCCGAAGCGCGTGGCCAGGTGCGGCACCAGCATCTCGGCGAACTCGGTGAACTGGGTGAAGCACAGCACCCGGTCGTCCTCGGCGAGGATCTCCTCCAGGATCTCCTCGAGACGGATCACCTTGCCGGACCGCGTGCCGATGGGCGACCGGTCGTGCAGCAGTTGCGCTGGGTGGTTGCAGACCTGCTTGAGCTTGGCCATCGCGGCGAGCACGTTGCCACGCCGCTCGATCCCCTGAGTGTTCTCGATCTTCTCCAGCATATCGTCGACGATCGACTGGTACAGCGAGGCCTGCTCGCTGGTGAGCCGGCAGTACTGCTTGATCTCGATCTTCTCGGGCAAGTCGTCGATGATCGTCGGGTCGGTCTTGAGCCGGCGCAGCACGTACGGCCGGGTGATCGCGCGCAGCCGCTCGGCCGGCTCGGTCTGCCCGTACCGTTCGACCGGGATCGCGTAGCGGGTGCGAAACAGCTCGGAGGAGGAGAGCAAACCGGGATTCAGGAAGTCTATGATCGACCACAGCTCGGCGAGACGGTTCTCCACCGGGGTCCCGGTGAGCGCGACGCGGTGCCCCGCCTCGAGCCGCCGCACCGCCTTGGCTCCTCGGGACAGGCTGTTCTTCACCGCCTGCGCCTCGTCCAGCACGACCCGGTTCCAGCCGTATCCGGCGAGCTCGTCGATGTCGCGGGTGGCCGTGGCGTAGGTGGTGACGACCAGGTCGGTGTCCTCGAGGTGCTCGCGCAGCACATCGCCGTGCAACCGCGCGCCACCGTGGTGCGGGTAGACCCGCAGGCCGGGAGCGAACCTCGCCGCCTCCCGCTGCCAGTTGCCGACCAGCGACATCGGGCAGAGCAGCAGTGTGGGTCCGGTGCCCGGGTCCTGGTGGCGTTGCAGACATTCCAGGGCCAGCAGCTGCACGGTCTTGCCCAGTCCCATGTCGTCGGCCAGGCAGCTGCCCAGCCCGAGCGAGGACAGGAACGCCAGCCACGACAGCCCGCGTTGCTGGTAGGGGCGCAGCGTCGCGGTGAACCCGGGCGGGGGCTGCAGTGGTTGCAGCGACTGGGCCGCGGCCCCGCTGAGCAACTCGCCCAGCCAGCCGTCGGCTCGCACCGAGGTGAGCGGCAGCGGGGGGTCGATGTCGTCGGGGTGGCTGGCGGCCAGCGTGAGGATCTCGGCTGCGGTCGTGCGCCCGGTGGGCTTGCGCGCCAGGAACTCCAGCCCGCGGCGCAGCTGCTCCGGGTCCACCGCCACCCACTGGCCGCGCAGCCGGATCAGCGGCGCCTTCGTCTCGGCGAGCGCGGCGATCTCGTCCTCGGTGAGGGTGTCGTCGCCGACCGCGAGCTCCCAACGGAACTCGACCAGCTGGTCGCGACCGAACTTGCCGGTCTTGGCGACCACCCCGTCGACCGGGGTGTACGCCGATAGAGCGAGCCCGAGCTTGCGATGCCGGTCCCACCAGGACGGCAGGAGAACACCGAACCCGGCCTCGTCGAGCAGCGCAGCGGCGGTGGACAGGAAGTGGTAGGCGCCTTCGGTGTCCAGGCCGAGGTGGGACGGGCGTGCCGTGCGCAGGCCCGACGCGAGCTCGGGGTAGATCCGGCTGGCCCGGCCGAGCTCGGCCAGCAGTAGCTCCTCGGGGCGTTCCAGCCACCGGCGCAGGCCGCCGTCGTCGTTCCACGCCTGCTCGGCGGGAACCAGCAGGCTGGGGTCCACCGTGGACTGCAACAGGAACTCCAGCCGCCAACCCGTGCCTGCGGGAGTCTCCTCGGTCCCGGTCTCGGTGAGCCGGAAGGTCGCCCTGGCCGGGCCCGCCTTGCCGACCCCGATGTCCTCCCACGGCCGCAGCGACGTGACCAGCGTGTCGAGCTCGTCCGGATCCGCGTCGAACCGGCCGTCCGGGACGGTCAGTGCGGTCAACCAGGCTTCCGCAGCCGGCAGGCGTTTCGGGCGACGGCCGCGCCGCGGCGTCACGAGATCGATGCCCGGCGGCAGCGCCGTTCGCATGGCCGCGTCCAGCATGGCGTGCAGCGCCGAGGAGGCCAGCTCGTGCGCGTCGTGCTCACCCTGCTCGGCCCGGCACACCGGCGGCATCGCGGCGACCAGCGAGCTCATCGCGACGACATCCGGACCCTGCAGCACCGGACGCCAGAACGCCAGTGCCCCGTGTCCGTCGCGAGCGAGGGCGGGCAAGACCCGCCCGCGCTCGACCAGCTCGCGCGCAAAGGCCGCCAGATCGGCGAGGTAGGCGATGGACGCGCCGTACCGGACATCCGCGACGGGCTCGTGGAGAACGCTCAGCGCCGACACGGCATCGATGGACACCACCGGAACAGTCCAGGGCAGGAGAACCGGGTCGGTTCGTGGTGTCGGGCGCGGTGTGACCCGGACCAGCTCCGGCGAGTCCAGCGGCGCCGACCGCAACGAGGGCAACAGCAGGACCGCCGTACCGGGCTTGCCCACGTGGATCCCGGTGATCACGTCGGCGGGTGCGGCGAACGGATGTGGCCGGGCACAGCGCATCGCCTGGCTGGAACTCTTCACCGCGAGGTCGGAATCCTCAGACCACAGGCGCAAGCCGTTCGAGGCGGACCAGAAGCCATGCAGGACCAGCATCGGCGTTCCCTTTTTCGTGTGCGCGGGCGCCAGGCTAACGAAGTGAGGGAAACCGGGGTGACGCCGGCCACGCCGTCGCCTACGGCAAGTCCTCGAGCTCGTCGGTGTAGCGGCGGAACGGCGCACCGCCACAGGTATGGCCCACGACCAGCTTGCGCATCACCGCAGGTCGGGGATGGACGGTTCGTGCCCGTCGAGGCGCAGGGTGGCGCGGATGCGCTCCGGCAACGACGCCCACCGTTCATCTGCCGGCGTCCCGGCAACCACGTCGATGAGCTCCGGACCCGTCACGGACAGTGAGTCAGCCACGACGCGACACAGTACCGAGCCGGCTACCAACACGTCGTGACCTGGCCCCACCGGCAGGACAAGCTCGACACGACAGGACTGAGCCCCCGAAGCATCCACGCGATGCTGCGCTAGGAGGCCTTGAGGGCCAGCTGCGGCGGTGAGGCTTCGCGCTCTTTGAGTGACGTCGCGTACTTGTCGACGTACTCCTGGCCGGAGAGCTCCATCAAGGCGTACATGATCTCGTCAACCATGGCCCGCTCGACGAACCGGTCACCGTCCAGACCCGCGTAGCGCGAGAAGTCCAGCGGGGCGCCGAACCGTATCTCCACCGGATGCGGCCGCCACATCCTGGTACCCAGGGGACTGACCTTGTCCGTACCCACCATCACGACCGGGATCACCGGGACGCCGGCCTCCAGCGCCATCCTGGCGACACCGGTCTTGCCCTTGTACAACCGGCCATCCGGAGACCGCGTGCCCTCCGGGTAGATACCGAGCAGCTTGCCTTGTGCCAGCAGCCGCGCTCCGGTGTCCAGGGCGGCCTGCGCGGCCGATGCGCTGGAGCGGTCGATGGGGACCTGACCGGCGGCGCTGAAGAACTGTCGCGTGAGCCATCCCCGCAGGCCCGGAGTGGTGAAGTACTCCCGCTTGGCCAGGAAGGTGACCCTGCGACGGACCATCAGTGGCAGGAAGAACGAGTCGGCGACCGCGAGGTGGTTGCTGGCCAGAATGGCGCCACCACGCTCCGGGATGTGTTCGGCGCCCTGGACCCGCGGGCGGCATGCCAGCCGCATCAACGGGCCGAGCAGCAGGTGTTTGAGCAGCCAGTAGAACACCGCCTACCGATCCTTCCCTCGCTTCGCGGCCGCAGTATCCAGCCAGCGTACGGAGTACGGCATCCGGGGCACAACGACCCCAGCACCCCGTACCCTTCGTACGCTGGCCGGCAGGTCGCAGGTTCGATGCCGCCGGACACGGGGGCACCGTCGCACCCCGCAGGCTCAGAGCTCCACGTGGCGCTTGAGCTCCTTCAGCGCGGTTTCCATGATGACCTTCTCGGCCTTTCGTCTGATCATCCCGATCATGGGGATCGCGAGGTCGACCGCCAGACTGTAGGTTACTCTGGTCGCCGGGCCGACAGGTTCTAGGACGTAGGAGCCATGCTGCGCCTTCTGGATCCGGCTCTCGACCAGTTCCCAGGCCACCGTCAGCCCGTCCTCAGACCAGACGTACTCGAGCACGTACTCGTCCTTGACCAGACCAGCGTCCATCGAGAACCGTACCCGCTCCGCGCGACCACCGGCGCCGGGGGCGATGACCTCGGCCTTCTTCACCGCCGCCGCCCAACGCGGGTAGCCGGGGAAGTCAGCGATCACATCCATGATCGCCTTGGGATCGGCGTTGATGACGATGGACTGAGTCGACTTCTCGGCCATGCCGCGCAGGCTACCCGCCACCTCGCCCCCGCAGCTTCGGCAGAGCGCAGTCCGCGCGGCGGGACTGTCGGACGAAACGCGGGTCGCGATACGTTGCCCAGCGTACTGGAGAAACCTCAAGCTGCGGAGGTACCCGTGCGGGAGTTCGCGGTTCCCGCCACCAGCACGGTGGATGACCAGGAGAACCTTACTGACGCGGTGTGGGCCAACGCCGAGCGCTTCGCCGGTAGCGTCAGCTTCCGCCGCCGGGCCGACAACGGCTGGATGGAGGTCACCGCAAGGGCCTTCGCCGACCAGGTGATGGCTGTGGCCAAGGGCCTGATCGCGGCGGGCATCGAGCGCGGGGATCGGATCGCGCTGCTGTCCAAGACCCGCTACGAGTGGACCCTGTTGGACTACGCGATCTGGGCCGCCGGCGGGTCGACGGTGCCCATTTATGAGACGTCCTCCCCGGAGCAGGTGGAGTGGATCCTGTCGGATTCGGGCGCCAAGGCGGCCGTGGTCGAAACCCGAGCGCACCGTGACATGGTCCAGAGGTTGGTTGATCAACGGGGCGAACCGGCTTCGGTCTGGCGGATCGACCCGGCGAGCAGCGGGAGCGACCCGGCCGCAGCGATCGACGAGCTCACCGCGCTGGGAGCCGAGATCAGCGACGACGCCGTGCGCGAGCGCGCTACCGCGGTGGGCGCCGAGGATCTCGCGACGCTGATCTACACCTCAGGGACCACGGGACGACCGAAGGGCTGCGAGATCACCCACCGCAACCTGCTCAGCGTGACCCGGTCGGCCGTGACGGCGTTTCCCGGCCTGATGCAACCGGGAAGCTCGGTGCTGCTGTTCCTGCCGCTGGCGCACGTGTTCGCCCGGATCATCCAGTGCTGCTGTGTGTACGCGCGGATCACCCTGGGGCACACCTCGGATGTGAAGAACCTGGCCGCCGAGTTGGCCGACTTCCGGCCCACATTCGTGCTGGCGGTGCCTCGGGTGTTCGAGAAGGTGTACAACTCGGCCAGACAGAAAGCACATGCGCGGGGTAAGAGCCGCATCTTCGACACCGCCGTTGCGACCGCCGTCGAGTGGAGCCGTTCCCACGACGCGGGCGGGGCCGGACTGAGCTTGCGGGCCAAGCACGCGTTGTTCGATCAGTTGATCTACTCCAAGCTCCGCGCGGTGCTCGGTGGTCGGTGTCTCGCGGCGGTCTCCGGTGGTGCCCCGCTGGGCGAGCGGCTCGGGCATTTCTTCCGCGGTATCGGGTTGCCGGTGTTGGAGGGCTACGGGCTCACCGAGACCAGCGCTCCCGCCACGCTGAACACCGAGAGACACGTCAGGATCGGCACTGTGGGCCGGCCGTTACCCGGCATGACGATCAAGATCGACGATGACGGTGAGGTGCTGATCAAGAGCCCCGGTGTGCTGCGCCGGTACTGGCACAACGAGCAGGCCACCGAGGAAGCCGTCACTGAGGGCTGGTTCCGCACCGGCGACCTCGGGGAGCTGGATCAGGACGGCTTCCTGCGGATCACCGGTCGCAAGAAGGAGATCATTGTCACAGCGGCGGGCAAGAACATCTCCCCGGCCGCGCTGGAGGACCGGATCCGGGCCCATCGACTGGTCAGCCAATGCGTGGTGGTGGGCGACAAGCTGCCCTTCATCGCCGCTCTGATCACCCTCGACGCCGAGGCTCTCCCGGCCTGGAACGTCGAGCGCGGCAAGCCGACGAGCAACCGCGCCGCCGACCTGGTCGACGATGAGGATCTGCGCGCCGAGGTGCAGCACGCGGTGGACGACGCCAACCAGACCGTCTCGACGGCCGAGACGATCCGCAAGTTCCGGATCCTGCCGATCGACCTCACCGAGGAGGGTGGTCAGCTCACCCCCACGCTCAAACCCAAGCGTGCGGTGATAGCTGAGGAGTTCGCCGCCGAGATCGAGGAGCTTTACAGGTGGTGAGTGCGTAACAGTGTCCTGACCCTGCTACGCACTCACGAGCAACTCCGCGAGCTGCTGCGCGCGGCTGGACCAGTCCCAGTCCCGCAGCATCCAGCGCCGCCCGCGCCGGCCCATCGCGGCGGCGCGCTCGGGGTCGGCAAGCAGCGTTCCGACGGCCCTGGCCACCGCCGCCACGTCACGACCATTCACCAGCTCACCGGTGTCGCCCTCGCGCACCGTCTCCCGCGCCCCGCCGGCGTCACCAACCACCAGCGGCAGGCCGGTCGCCGAAGCCTCGAGAAACACCAGACCGAGCCCTTCGACGTCCAGCCCGTGCCCACGGGTCCGGCAGGGCATCGCGAAGACGTCGCCAGCGGCGTAGTACGCGGGCAGCTCAGACCACGGCACCGCTCCCGTGCACACCACGGCACCGGCGACGCCACACGACTGCGCCAGCCGCCGCAACACCGCTCGCCTCGGCCCGTCTCCGACGAGCAGCAGCGTGGCCCCCGGCACCTGGCGCTGGATCACGGGTAACGCCCGGACCAGGGTGTCCTGCCCCTTGCGAGCCACCAGCCGGGACACGCACAGCACTACCGGGGCGTCCCCCAGCCGGTGGCGGCGCCGGATCTCCGCGCGCGCGCCGGGGTCTGGGCGCAACGCCGCACAGTCCACGCCCGGTGGAAGCAGCTCCAGGGCGGCTCGGGGACCGAACGCCGAGGCGATTCGGCGCCGGGTGTACCGGCTCACGGCGGTGACCACGTCGGCCTCGGCGCCTATCCGGCGAAGCGCCATACGGCCAGGGGGCAGCATCGACCAGCCCACCTCGTGTCCATGGCTGCTAGCCACCACCCGTCCCACCCCGGCGCGGCGCAGTGCCGGAGCGAGCAGGGCCAGCGGGGCGGCCGCGCCGAACCACGCGGTGTCACAGCGCAGTTCCCGCAGCAGCCCGACGGCCCGCCGGAGTACCGGCGGTGTGGGAAGCATGACGGGTCCGGGATGCCGGACGACCGGGAAGGGCAACCGCGCATCGAAGGCCGCCGCTCCCGGCCAGTCTGGTGCGTAGACCGCGATGTCACCCTCGGGCAGCGCCAGAGCCAGTTGGTGCAGGTAAGCCTGGATGCCGCCGGGCCGGGGTGGGAAGTCATTGCTGACCAGCAGGATCCGTGGCACCCGTCGGAGGGTAGCCGTGACGTCGCCGGAGGGTCGCGGCTGGTGGGCTCAGCCGATCCGGCTCATTGCGGTGACTTGGCTCCACGGCACCCAGACGACCTTCACCACGTCGCCGCTCTGTGGCGCGTTCACGTACAAGCCGTCACCGACGTAGATCCCGATGTGGCTGATCGGGGAGTACAACGCGATGAGATCACCAGGCTGCAGCTCGGAACGACTGACAGCGCGACCCATCCGCGCCTGCTCCTCGGCTGAGTGCGGCAGACCCGGCATCCCGGCCTGCGCGAAGGCCCACTTCACCAATCCCGAGCAGTCAAATGTGATCGGGCCATCGCCACCCCAGACGTACGCCGAGCCCTGCTTGCTCAACGCGGCTCGCGCCGCCATGACCGAGATACCGCTACCGACCAGGTTGATCGGGAAATGGATGTTCCCGCCGGCAGTGTAGGCGGCCCGTTCCTGGCGGGTCAGCTGCGCGAGGCGCTTCGTGACCACCTGGATCTGACGGTCCATCTCCGCGCGGGAGCCGGCCAGGTCGCCTTCAAGCTGAGCCGCATCCCGCTCAGCCTGGCCGGCTCGCGCGGCCGCGTTGTCGGCCGACTGCTCGGCCTGCTGGGCCTGCGCGACGGCGCCGGTGAGCCGGTCCAGGGCCTGCTTGTTGTCCACCGCGAGCATGTCCAGCACTGACATCTGGTCCAGGAAGTCCTGGGGAGAGTCACTGACGAGCAGAGCGGACAGCCGGGACAGGCGCGCACCCTCGAACGAGGCGTTGGTCAGCCTGTCGACTTGGCCGCGGTACTGACCCTGAACAGCCCTGGCGCGCTCCGCGGCGGCGGCGGCGGCGTTGACGTCAGCCCTGGCGCGCTCCAGCTCCGCACGGCGGGCGCTCAACTGGTCGAGGGTGTAGTGCCACCTTTCGGTGAGCACCTCAGCCTGCCGGTTCAGGTCGGCAAGCTGCTGCGCGGCGGTGATGGCGTCCCCGGGCGGCACCGGGTCGGCGGCGGCCGGAGTGACCAGGACAGCCCCTAGGACAACCACAGTTGCGGCTGCCATCGCTGCCGAGACACTGCGCCTCACAGCACCAGGCGTGACAACACCGGGCTTCAGATGATGCGACGACACGTCGCGGCTGTCTCCTCTTCCCTTGGACGCTGCCGCCCAGGTCTGGGAGGCACCTACCGCAAGGCCTCGGGAAGACTACGAAAGGCCACCGACACTGTCACCACTTATGCGTCAACGATGGGCCAGAGTGACCGCTGGGCACGATGGACGTCACCGCAAGCCCGAGCACTATCGGCCACGCCGATCAGCTCACGTGCCGTTGAGACCGCTCACCGTCGCCTACACACCGCTGAGCGCTCTTGGGCAGGTAGGCCCCCGTATCGCTCGCCGCTGGTGTTGCTTGGCGGTCCACCAGTCGCAGGCGGGGCACCATGCCGACCTCGGCCAAGGTGTCCAGGGCCCGTCGTTCGGTGCCGTCCAACTCGACGCCACCCGGCGGGGCTCCGAGCAGCACGGTGATGACGCAGTCCTGGCAGGCGCCGCCACGTACCTCACACCGGTCGCAATCCACGATCATATCGGGCTCCGTCTCGCTCGATCTCGCTGGTGAGCTGGTCACTACGGACGGTAGACCTCGACACTGACAATCTCGGGCGCTCCACTCTCCCGGATCACCGGTTCACCGTTGCGAAGTCGCTCCGGCACCCGGATCCGAGAGCGGGGATCATCCGATCCGGCGGACAGCCGTGACGTCGCGCCACGGGACTCGGGCGACTTTGACCACGTCGCCGCTCTGCGGCGCGTTGATGTAGAGCCCGTTGCCCACGTAGATGCCGATGTGACTCACTGGCCAGTACAGCGCGATGAGGTCTCCGGGCAGCAGGCCTGAGAACACAGCGGTGCCCACTCTGGCCTGGTCGAAGGCCACCCTCGGGAGGTTCACCCCAGCCTGACGGTAAGCCCACATCACCAGACCTGAGCAGTCGAAGGTGCTCGGCCCCTCAGCGCCCCAGATGTAAGGTGCCCCCTGCCGGGTCAGCGCGGCCCGCAGGGCCTTGATGCCGAGGGTGTCACCGACCATGTCGATCGGGTAGTCGGTGAACCCCTCGGAGGCGTAATGGGCGAGCTCGTCAGTGGTGAGCCTGCCGAGGCGCTCCTGTACGAGATTGATCTGCCGGCCCATCTCAAGCCGGGCCTGGGCCACATCGCCGGCGATCCGAGCGGCGTCAAGCTCAGCCACGGCCGCGCGCGTCTCCGCGTCGGTGGCAGCGAGCTCCGCCTGCCCGGCGCGGGAGACGGCGGCCGCCAGCCTGTCCATCACCGCCCTGTTGCTCACCGCCAGCACGTCCAGCGCGGACATCTGCTCCATGAACTGTCGCGGCGAGTCGCTGATCAGCATCGCGGTCAGACTGCTGATCCGGACGCCTTCAAAGGTGGCGCTGGTCAGCCGGTCCACCTGAGTACGGAACGCGCTCTGCGCCACGCGGGCCTGGTCGGCGATGGCCCTCGCGGCCGCCGCGTCACCGTGCGCCCGTTCCGCATCCGCCCGACGGGCCAGCAGCCGGTCCGTGGCCAGCTTCCACTGCTCGGTGATCACCTCGGCCTGACGGCTCAACGCGCGAACCTGCGCGACGGTCCCCCCGGGATCGGGCGCCGCAGGACCGGGCGCGGGAGCGGGGCCTGGATCGGCGACCGCGAGGGCTGGTGGCATGCTCAGCACGGCGATGAAGGCCACCCCAGCCGCCACGATCCGAAGGACGCTGTTCTGACGATGGGACACCACCCGCAGCTATCTCCCATTCTCGGACCTCAACGTCCGAATGCCCGGCCATGCGTAGCGGGAGATCACCCCGCGCATGTCGCCTAACGTCCCCTCGCGCACTTGGGCGCGGATCTTCACTCGGACAGCATCGGTATGCCATCCGTTGGAGGGTTCTCCGTGACCGGTGATTACTTTCCGTATATACGGCAGCCGCTCGCCGGTACGGGATAGGCGGAAAGCGCGGCACAGCCCGCCCGAGTCAGCGCACCGTCGCGGACAGCTCGATGGTCAGCCTCGTCCAGCGCTCCAGCAGCGCCGCTGCGGCGCCGGAGTCAACAGCCCTGGCCGCACGCTGTGTCATCGCTCGGAGGTCGCCGAGGAGATTGCCGGTCACGCCGCGGTGCGCGACAAGCGCCGCGCCGGCGTTGAGGAGCACGGCGTCGCGCACCGGACCGGGTTCACCGGCGAGCAAGCGACGCACCGCATCGGCATTGGTCGCGGCATCCCCACCGCGCAGGTCCTCCCGGCGACCCACCGGCACGTCCAGCGCGGCCGGGTCCAACCGATCACGCCGCACCGCGGCGCCGTCGACCACCCACACCGAGGTGGTGGTCGTGGTGGTGATCTCGTCGAGCCCGTCGTCGCCGCGTACCACCAGCGCGCTGACTCCACGGTCGGCGAGCACCTGGGCCAACACCGACGCCATCCGCGGATCCGCGCAGCCCACCAGCCCCGCCTCCGGCTGCGCGGGGTTGATCAGTGGCCCGAGGAAGTTGAAGGCGGTGGGGACCCCGATCTCCCGGCGCACCACCGCCGCGTGCCGCATCGCCGGGTGGAACAGGGGCGCGAAGCAGAACCCGATTCCCACCTCGGCGACGCACCGTGCTACCCGCTCCGGGCCGAGATCGATCGCCACGCCGAGTGCCTCGAGCACGTCCGCGGCGCCACACTGTGAGGACGCCGCGCGGTTACCGTGCTTGACCACCGGTGCGCCGGCTGCGGCCGTCACCAGCGCCGCCATCGTGGAGATGTTGACGGTGTGCGCATGGTCACCTCCGGTGCCGACCACGTCGACCGCCCGCTGGGGGACCCGCACCCGGCGAGCGCGCGAAAGCATGCCATCGGCTAGACCGGCGATCTCCGCTGGAGTCTCACCCTTGACTCGAAGCGCAACCACGAAGGCGGCTATCTGGGCCTGGGTGGCCACCCCGGACATCACCTGGTCCATCACCCATGTCGTGTCCTGGGCGTCCAGGTCAGTGCCGGCGATCAGCTGTCCCAGCAGTGCCGGCCAGCCGAGGGAACGCGTCGGCGCCACCATGTCGCGCGGCCTCAACCGTTCGCTGCCCGCGGCCGCCGCGCGCGAAGCACCTCGGCCACGGTCTCGGCGGCGACCAACGGATCCAGCGGATGCACGATCACCGCGTCGGCCTGCGACCAGACCGCCAGCCACCGGTCGTCCCTGCGCCGCACGGCAACGATCACCGGCGGGCACCGCGCGATCTCGTTCTTGAGCTGGCGGGCCAGCCCCATCCCTCCGGTGGGCTGCGCCTCACCGTCCAGGATCGCCAGGTCCACGCCACCCGCGTCGACCTCGGCCAGCACCTCGGCGATCGTCCCGGCCTCGACATAGCGCACGCGGCCGACATCGGCCGAGGGACGCGGCCCGAGTGCGTTGATGATGGCTTCGCGCACTTCCGGCCGGTGGCTGAAGACCAGCACCGTGGTGACGTCGCCCGAGGCGTTCATCTGCGTTGGAGATCCTCAGTGTCGGTAGTGCTCGGTGTTCCCGCCGGCCGGCCACACGCCTGGGTCGCCACCCCGCGCGGGTGTCAGCGTGGCCGCATGGGGGACTTGCGCCGATGGGGGCTGAATCCTATACGGACGATCACCCGGCGACGCGGGGCGGTGTGGCGTCACTCTGCGTGCCTGCGTCTGACGCCGTGTCCCATCATGGCTCGCCTCATCAGGGTGGTGCCGTCACTCTTTGCGGCATCCCGCCTGCCCCCGGTCCAGCCGGCGCCGGCAGCTTTCGTCATAATCCTCAACGTGACCTCGTCCAGCCTGGCAGCGCCCTCCATCAGCCAGCGGGTGCACTCGCTGAACCGGCCCAACATGGTCAGCGTCGGAACCATCGTATGGCTGTCCAGCGAGCTGATGTTCTTCGCCGGGCTGTTCGCGATGTTCTTCACGGTGAAGGCGCAGCATGACGGCCCGTGGCCGCCGGTCAACCCAGCCACCGGGGAGCTGATCCATCTCGACATCCCTTACGCGCTGGTGATCACGATCATCCTGGTGTCCTCGTCGTTCACCTGCCAGTGGGGAGTGTTCAAGGCCGAGCAGGGCGATGTTTTCGGGCTGCGGCTCTGGTACTCCATCACGTTCATCATGGGCCTGACGTTCGTGCTGGGAGCCGCCAACGAGTACCGCAACATGATCCATGAAGGCATCACGATCCCGTCAGGGGCCTATGGCACCGTGTTCTACCTCCTCACCGGGTTCCACGCTCTGCATGTCACGGCCGGCCTGATCGCGTTCATCTTCCTCATCATCCGGACCAAGCTGAGCAAGTTCACTCCCGCGCAGGCCACCTCCGCCATCGTCGTGTCGTACTACTGGCACTTCGTCGACGTGGTCTGGATCGGCTTGTTCGCCATGATCTATTTCTTGCCCTAGCGCCGCCGGCATTGCTCCGGCCCGATCACCGGAGCACCATCGAGCATCGAGCCGAACAAGACAGCAGGGGGTAGCCGAGACCGATGACCACCGCCGAACCCTCCCCCCGGCCGAGCCCCCCCGGAGGATCGAAGCCAGCCCAGTCGAGGGGAGGGAGCCGCAGCCGACCGCGCCGTCGGGTGTCCGGAATGCTCGCGCTCGGCGTGGCATTGCTGGCTCTCGGCGGGCTGTACACGGTGTTCGCCCCGCAGCCGCAGACCGCGCGCGCCCAAGAGAACCCGGCCCGAGAGAACCCGATGCAGGGGGATCCGGCGCTGGTACGCCAGGGCGAGCAGCTCTACGACAACGCCTGCATCACCTGCCACGGCGCGAACCTGCAGGGAGTACAGGACCGAGGGCCCAGTCTGATCGGTGTCGGCGAGGCCGCGGTCTACTTCCAGGTCTCCACCGGGCGGATGCCCGCAGCCCGCCAGGAGGCGCAGGTCGCCGAGAAGCCGGTCAGGTTCAGCCCTGAGGAGATCGCCGCGCTGGGCGCCTTCGTGCAGGCCAACGGTGGTGGGCCGGTGGTGCCGTCGAAGAGCAGCCTCAGCGGCGGTGACCCGGCTCAGGGAGGCGACTTGTTCCGGCTCAACTGCGCCTCGTGCCACAACTTCACCGGACGCGGTATCGCGCTGTCCTCCGGGAAGTACGCTCCCGCGATCAGGAACGTGGACCCCCAGCAGATTTATGCGGCGATGATCAGTGGACCGCAGAGCATGCCCAGGTTCTCCGACCGCCAGCTGACCCTGCAGCAGAAGCGGGACATCGTCGCCTACGTGCAGTCGTTCTCCACGGCACCCAACAACCCTGGTGGCTACTCCCTCGGTGGCTTCGGTCCGGTCCCGGAGGGTCTCATCGCGTGGATCGTCGGCATCTCGGCGCTGGTCGCCGTCACGCTGTGGATCGGAGCGAGGGCATGAGCGGCCACGGGGGGTCGACTGGGCAGCGACCGCAGCCGAGTGACGCGGACCTGGCGAGGTTGAGCCGCGAGGAGCTGGTCCGGCTGGGCTCGGCGCTGGACGGGGTGACCATCGCGCACCGCGAGGATCCGTTTCCGGTGCCGGGGACCCGTGCGGAGAAGCGCGCCGAGCGCAAGGTCGCGCTGTGGTTCATCATCGCGGCGCTGGCCGGGCTGGGTTTCCTGGCGGCCTACCTGTTCTGGCCCTACGAGTACGCCCCGCCCGGCAGCCCGGGCGATCGACACTTGCTCTACCAGCTCTACACGCCGATCATCGGGGTGCTGCTCGGGTCGTCAGTGTTCGCCGTCGGCGGCGGGACGATCGCCTACGCCAGGAACCTGCTACCGCATGAGACCGCAGTGCAGGAGCGACACATCGGTGGTTCCTCGGAGGTGGACCGGGTGACCACGAGCGCGATCCTGGCCGACTCCGGCGCCGGCAGCGGCATCGGTCGGCGATCCCTGATCAAGCGATCGGCCGGGTTCGGGGCCGCCGTCCTCGGTGCCGGGCTAGGGCTCTTCGCCCTCGGCGGCCTGATACGCAACCCGTGGAAGGGCGGGGCCCACGCCGCGCTGTGGGTTACGCCCTGGGCCTCGGACAATGGGGAGCCGGTGTTCCTGCGCTATGACGCCGAGCAGCTCACCCTCGCGCGCCCCGAAGACCTTGCCGCCGGCAGCATCGCGACGGTCTTCCCGTACAAGCGCTCCTGGTCAGCGCAGGAGGCGCACGACGCGATGTACGCTTCCAACAGCCCGGTGATGCTCATCCGGTTGCTCCCTGAGCAGGCGGTGCGGGTGGTCCAGCGCAGGGGCCAGGTCGACTTCCACTACGGTGACTTCTACGCGTATTCGAAGATCTGCACCCACCTAGGCTGCCCCGCTTCGCTCTACGAGGCCCAGGACGCTCGGTTGCTGTGCCCCTGTCACCAATCGCAGTTCGACATGCTGGAGTACGCCAAGCCGATCTTCGGTCCGGCGACCAGAGCCTTGCCTCAGCTGCATATCGCCGTGAACGATGAGGGATACTTCTACGCCAAGGGTGACTTCATCGAGCCCGTAGGACCGGCGTTCTGGGAGCGGAGGTCATGAGCGCGATGACGACGCCGACCACATCCGGAGGCGTGGCCGCCAAGGCAGCCGACGAGCTGGACCAGCGGTTTCACCTGGCCGCCGGCATGCGCCGGCAGATCAACAAGGTCTTCCCGACACACTGGTCGTTCATGCTCGGTGAGATCGCGCTGAACAGCTTCATCGTGCTGCTGCTGTCCGGGACGTACCTGACGCTGTTCTTTGACCCCTCCATGCAGGACGTCACGTACAACGGCGTTTACCGGAACCTCCGCGGGATCGAGATGTCCCGGGCGTTCGAGTCGACACTGCAGCTCTCCTTCGATGTCCGCGGCGGGCTGTTCGTCCGGCAGGTGCACCACTGGGCAGCGCTGCTGTTCGTCGCCGCCATCGTGGCCCACATGTTCCGCACCTTCTTCACCGGCGCCTTCCGCAAGCCGCGGGAGACGAACTGGACGATCGGCGTCACCCTCGCGATCCTGGCCGGCCTGGAGGGCCTCACCGGCTACTCGCTGCCCGACGACCTGCTCTCGGGAACCGGGCTCCGGATCATATCGTCGATCATCATGTCACCACCGGTGATCGGTACCTGGTTGCAGTGGGCGATCTTCGGCGGCCTGTTCCCCGGCAACCTGATCATTCCCCGGTTCTTCATCGTGCACGTGCTGCTCATTCCGGGCATCCTGGTCGCGCTCATCGCCGTGCATCTCGGCCTGGTCTGGTATCAGAAGCACACGCAGTTCCCCGGGCCCGGACGCACCGAGCGCAATGTGGTCGGCGTCCGCATCCTACCGATCTTCGTGACGAAGGCCGGCGGCTTCGCCATGGTGAACATCGGTGTGATCTGCATCATGGCGGGGCTGTTCCAGATCAACCCGATATGGAACTTCGGCCCGTACAACCCGGCCCAGGTCTCGGCGGCCTCGCAGCCCGACTGGTATGTCGGTTGGTTGGACGGCTCCACCCGGCTGTGGCCTGCCTGGGAGAGCTACCTGGGCAACTACATGATCCCCGCGTCGTTCTGGCCGACGATGGTGCTCCCCGGCATCATGTTCGCCTTGACGTTGGGATATCCCGCCATCGAGCGCAAGCTCACCAAGGACAACGCCTCGCACAACCTGCTGCAACGCCCCCGGGACGTCCCGGTGCGAACCGGCTTGGGCATGATGGCGGCCTCGTTCATGTTCGTGCTGCTGCTATCGGGCGGTAACGACGTCATCGCATACACGTTCGACATCTCACTGAACGCCACCACCTGGGCGGGACGCATCGGTCTGCTGTTGTTGCCACCGATCTCGTCCTACGTCCCCTACCGGCTCTGCCTCGGCCTGCAGCGGGCCGACCGGGCGATCCTCGAGCACGGGATTGAGACCGGCATCATCAAGCGGCTGCCACACGGTGAGTTCATCGAGGTGCACCAGCCCCTCGGTGGTACTGACGGGCACGGCCATCCCATCCCGCTGGAGTACCAGGGCGCCCGGGTACCCAAGCGGATGAACCAGCTCGGCTCGGCTGGTGCCCCAGTGCCCGGGTCCCTGTTCAGACCGGATCCTTCGGATCAGACAAGGGCGCTGGAGAGCGCTCGTCAGCAGGAAGCGGCCGGCAGGATCAACGGCACGGGCCGAGAGCTGGCCGGTCGGCCCCAGCAGCCCAGAGACTGAACCACTACTGGACTTGACGCGACCCAGCGGTGCCCCGCAGCGTCCACCGCCGGGCACCGCTGGATCGACTTCCTGTGTGCAGACGTCAGTGACGGCGTGGTTGGCATGCCACTGGTTCACCGATCACTGGCATGTGCCCGGACAGCGGTCCGTGCATCCCTGCGCTGAAAGGATACACCACCAACCCAGTGACCCTCGGTCCCTCAACCTCACCACCAGTACCACTGACAGTTCGATCCTTCTTCCGAGAGACCACGCCGTGAGCGGAACCGGATTCCCCAGGCACAGGTTCCCGCTCACTGCGTAGAGCTCACTCCGGCTTGGGGCCGATGTGGTACTCGAAGACCAGCCCGGCGACCGTGCCGAGGATCAAGGCGATGCCGACCGCCACCATCCACCACTGGTCGAAGGCCAGCGCGAACCCGAGCACGCTCGCCGACAACGCCATCCCGACTGGCCAGTAACTGCCGGGGGAAAAGAAACCCATTTCTCCAGCACCGTCAGAGATCTCCGCCTCGGTGTTGTCCTCGGGACGCATCCGGACTCGCCGGGAGACGAACCGGAAGTAGGTGCCGACAATGAGAGTCAGCCCGCCGGTCAGCGTCAGCGCCGCCGACCCCACCGGCTCACCATGCGACCACAGTCCGTAGACCACGTCAGACAGGAAGAAGAACGCCGTGATGATCTCGAAGATCCGCGCCTCGATCCTCATGGTGCCGCCTCGCTCTCGAACCTGCCGAAGGACCGCTCGTTACTGGAAGGGTTAGTGGCCCTCCCGGGCCTGCTGGGCGTCACGGGCGGTGCGGTCGGTGTTGAACGGTGAAGTCGTCACGGCCTCGGGGGCGCACAGCCGACCGCAGTTCAGCTGCGCGAGCGCCTCACCGGCGGTGTAGGACCGTTGGGTCTGCGGGTTGGTCTGAGCCCGCAAGGCCAGGTACCGGTCGAACAGATCCGGCGGCAACGCGCGCAGCTCGAAGTTCATCATCGAGTGGTAGGTGCCACACAGCTCTGCGCAGCGACCGACAAACGCGCCCGGACGCTGCACCGTCGTCTGGAAGACGTTGTTGGTATTGTTCTTCTCCGGGCGCGGGAAGATGTCACGCTTGAAGAGAAAATCCGGAATATAGAACGAGTGCAGTACGTCGGTGGACAAGAGCCGGTACTCCACCACCCTCCTGGTGGGCACCACCAGAAGCGGGATGGTGGTGGACGAGCCGATGGTGGACAGCGGTGCGCCGTCCTCGGTCAGCCGGACTGGGTAGATGCCGTTCCTGCCCGGTTTGTCCTGGAGGTACTGGAAGTCCCAGTTCCATTGGAAGGCGACCACCCTCACCCGCAGGTCGGGATTATCGACTTCGGTGTTGACGAAGTCCTGCGCTGTCACGGTGAAGTAAAAAAGCACCGCGACGATCACGAGTGGGATGACCGTGTAAATGATCTCCAGTGGTAGGTTGTACTGGGTCTGCCGGGGTATCTCATCGGACCGTTTGCGGTGGAAGGCGATCGTCCACGCCATCAGCCCCCAGACGATCGCCCCGATCACCAACGCCGCTACCGTCGCCCAGATCCACAGTGCGCGCATCCGCTCGGCCTGCGGTGTGATCCCCTCCGGCCAGCCGAACGAGAACGCCTGATACACCGAGCACCCGGTGGACAGGCAGGCGACTACTCCGGCCAGCCCGGCCACCTTCAGTAGACGAACCGCTCGGGAACGGACCACACCGATCACGCCTCGCTCCTCCTCGTCACCGATGCGGCCAGGCAACCCACTGGATGGAGCCTAAACCAGCGCGAGCGCCAGAGCTCGCTCAGGGCGCGAGTGGCCCGGCACCCCAGGCGTGAGTGGCCCGGTGCCCCGGGCCGTCAGAGTCGTACTGTGCCGCAGTCATGATGGGCCACCGTGCGGGTCCATAAGCTTGGTCCGCAGCTGGCGACCCTGACTGACCGTGTCAGCCCAGGGACGCGGATGAGCTCGTCGGCGGGTACACCATCTACCGGGAACCCTGTCGCTGGCCACGTTCGAGAAGGTCCCCGGTAAGAGGGTGGGACCCGGTCGCTCGCATACGGCAGCGGATCATCCCCGCAGCGCGCGAACCCCGCTACCCCCCCGTGCAGGTTTAGCGGTGGGGCTAGTTGAAGGAGTCCCCACAGGCGCAGGAGCCACCCGCGTTGGGGTTGTCGATGGTGAAGCCCTGCTTCTCGATCGTGTCCACGAAATCGATCACAGCACCCTGCAGGTAGGGCCCGCTCATCCGGTCGACGACGACGGCGAGGCCGTTGAAGTCCCGGATGGCATCGCCGTCGAGCGTGCGCTCATCGAAGAAGAGCTGGTAGCGCAGCCCGGCGCAGCCACCCGGCTGCACAGCGATGCGCAGGTGCATGTCATCCCGACCCTCTTGGTCGAGCAGCGCCTTCGCCTTGACCGCAGCGGCATCCGTGAGCTCGACACCATGCGTGGTCACCTCGGTGTCGGCGATGTTCTCGACGCTCATGGCTCTCCCTGGGAATCGACACTCAGCACGGACGGATCTCTACTCTACGCGAACGCCCGCGACCGACGGGTGATTCCCGTGGCCTCCATGGTGACACATCGAACATCGCTCCCAGAACCCCCGGCACCCACAGCTGGACCACGCGCCCGACTGTTGCCCTAGGCTGGCGCTGTGAGGTTCCTGCGCGGCAACACCGGCTCCGGAGCCGCCGAGCCGGAGCCGGCGGTGGAGAGGACGCTCGACCCGGAGGACGTGAGCCATCGGGCCCGCAATGTCGGCAAGGGCAGGCCCACCCCGAGCCGCCGGGAGACGCAGGGCCGCAGGCGAGGCCCGGCACCGCCCCCACCGCGTACTCAGCGGGAAGCATTACGCCGGATGCGCGGGTCCAAGGCGCAGCGCCGGGAACGCATGTTGGCTGGGGACCAGTCGTATCTGCTGCCTCGCGACCAGGGCCCCGTGAAGGCTTACGTGCGGGACCTGGTGGACTCTCGGCGTCACCTCGCCGGCGCGTTCATGCCACTGGCACTGCTGGTGATCGTGGTGGTTCTGGTGCCATCGCCGTTCGTGCAACAGTACGCGTCACTGGTGTCGGTGGTGATGCTCCTCGCGATCATTGTCGAGGGGGTGCTGCTGGGCCGGACCGTCAAGCATCGCGTCCGCGAACGGTTCCCCAACGCATCGGAGTCCGGGACGAGCCTGGGATTCTACGCGATGACCCGGGCAACCCAGCTACGTCGGCTGCGGGTGCCCAAGCCCCGCATCGGTCGCGGCGACCCGATCCCGTAACCGGGTCCACCGCCCTGGGCCGGCTACGGTCGCAGGCTCATCGGGCCGTACACCACAGACACCCCCGCGAACAGGGTGACGGCCGCCACGCCGCCGTCGAGCAGTCCCCGCCATTCGCGGGCGAGCCACTCCTCCGCATCGGCCTGGTCGTCGAAGGTGATGTCTGGGCCGCTCACCTGGTCGCCGTCCAGATCCTGGTAGCGCCACCGCAGAGCCATCGCATGCTCCCCTCCGCCGCCTCGACTGCACGTCCTCGGCTGCCGCTCTCCACCTGTGCGCCCGACGGTAGCCTCAGGCGGGTGCGGACACTGGTGCTCGGTGGTGCTCGCTCGGGCAAGTCCGCCCACGCCGAGGGGTTACTGGCTGACGCGCGGGTGGACTACCTGGCGACCGCCCGACGAGTGGCCGACGACGAGGACTGGGAGGCACGGATCACCGCGCACGTGGCGCGCCGGCCACCGGGCTGGTGCACCGCCACGCCGGCGGACCTCCCAGGCACACTGCGCGCCGCAGGCCCCGTTCCGGTGCTGGTCGATGACATCGCTACCTGGCTGACCGGAGAGCTGGACGACGCGGGCGCCTGGGAGGGCGGCGCGGGCGCGGTGCGGACCTGCCGCGCGCGGTGCGCCGAGCTGGTGTCGGCGGTGGCGGCCTGCCCCGCCCGGCTGGTGCTGGTGAGCGCGGAGGTCGGGCTCGGCGTCGTGCCGCCGACCCGCGCGGGGCGGCTGCTGCGCGACGAGCTGGGCGCGCTCAATGCCGAGCTCGCCGCGGTGTGCGACGAGGTGCTGCTGCTGGTGGCGGGGCTGCCCGTCAGGCTGCGTTGAGGTGCATCACCGGCACCGTCAGCGACCAGGATCGGGATGAACAGGATGGAGCAGGGATGGGGCCAGGCACGTGACATCGAGGGACGTCGAGCATCAGGAGAGCGCAGTGGAGTTCCCCGAGATCACGCCACCGGACCAGCAGGCCCACCGGGAAGCGGTGGCCCGCCACGAGCGGCTGACTAAGCCGGCGGGCTCCTTGGGCCGTCTGGAGGAGCTGGGTGTGTGGGCGAGCGCATGCCAGGGGGTCTGCCCACCGCACCCGTTCGTCCGGCCACAGGTCGTCGTGTTCGCCGGGGACCACGGTATCGCCGCGCACGGGGTTTCCGCCTACCCCAGCGAGGTCACCCAGCAGATGGTGGGCAACTTCCTGAGCGGGGGGGCGGCGGTGAACGTGCTCGCCGCAGCGGCCGGAGCGACGGTGCGGGTGGTCGATGTGGCCGTGGACTGCGACCCGGCCACCGGCGCCGAACCGCCGCTGGTCACCCGGCACAAGGTTCGCCGAGGCAGCGGTGTGATCGACCGGGAGGACGCGCTGACCGACGCTGAGGTGACCCAGGCGCTGGGCGCTGGGGTGACGATCGCCGACGAGGAGGTCGACCGGGGGGCCGACCTGCTGGTCGCGGGCGACATGGGAATCGGCAACACCACCCCCGCCGCAGTGCTGGTGGCGGCACTCACCGGGGTGGAGCCGGTGGCGGTCGTGGGCCGTGGTAGCGGCATCGACGATGCCGGCTGGATGCGCAAAGCCGCGGCGATCCGCGACGCGTTGCGCCGGGCCCGCCCGGTCGTCGGTGATCCCGTCGCGCTGGCGCGCACGGCGGGCGGTGCCGACATCGCCGCGATAGCCGGGTTCCTGGCCCAGGCCGCGGTGCGGCGCACCCCGGTGATTCTCGACGGTGTGGTCGTCGGGGCGGCGGCGATGCTCGCCGAGGAACTCGCGCCCGAAGCGCGGCGGTGGTGGGTGGCCGGGCACCGCTCGGTGGAGCCCGCGCACGCCTTGGCCCTGGAGCATCTGGAGCTGGAACCCATCCTGGATCTCCGGATGCGGCTGGGTGAGGGCTCGGGAGCGGTGGCCGCGCTGCCGCTGGTGCAGATGGCGGTGCGGGTACTCGCCGAGATGGCCACCTTCGCTGACGCCGGCATCTCCGGACCTGCGGGTGCCCCGTCGCGCGCCAGGTGAGCCGCGGACTGCGGCTGGCGGTGTCCTGGTTGACCGTCCTGCCGGTGGGGACGCCCGTCGAGATGGATCGGACCATCGCCGGCCAGGCGCTGTACTGGGCGCCCTTGGTTGGTGCCGGACTGGGGTTGCTGGTCGCCGGGCTGCTGAGTGCCCTGCACGCGCTGGACACTCCGGCGCTGCTGGCCGGGCTGGCCGGGGTGGCGGCGCCAGCCGGGCTGACTCGCGGGATTCACCTGGACGGGCTGGCCGACACCGCAGACGGACTCGGCTGCTTCGGCGGGCCGCGGCGGGCGCTGGAGGTGATGCGGGAGGGGACGACCGGGCCGTTTGGAGTGGCCACTCTGGTGCTGGTGCTGACCGCCCAGGCGGCCGCGCTGGGGACGCTCACCGAAACCGGCCGGTGGGTCGCCGTGGTGCTGGCGATGGCTGCGGGACGAGCCGCCTTCAGCTGGTGCGCCCGCGTGGGGGTGCCGCCGGCCCGGCCAGCGGGCCTGGGGGCGCTGGTGGCCGATAGTCAGCCACCCGCGGTCCCGGTGGCCTGGTCGGTGGTCCTGCTGGCCGGCGGGCTGATGGCGGTCCCCGGACGTCCCTGGCAGGGTCCCCTCGCGGTCACCCTGGCCGCCCTCGTTGTGCTGATCCTCTCCGCCCACACCCACCGCCGTTTCGGTGGCCTCACCGGCGACGTCCTAGGCGCCGCCACCGAGCTGACCACCACCGTCATCCTCACGATCTGCGCGACGGGTTGATCTCCGACATGGAGCCATAACGGGGCTATGCGGGCCGCAGACCCGATATGTCTCCATATCGGGTCTGCGGCTCAGGTGAGGGGGGTCATCCAGTGATGCGGGTCGGGTGCGGTGCCGTGGTGGATGGCGGTGAGGAACGCGCGCAGGTGGGTGGTGACGGGACCGGGGGCGCCGGTGCCTATGGTGAAGTCGCCGTCGGAGTAGGTGACCCGTCCGACTGGGGTGATCACCGCCGCGGTACCGCAGGCGAAGACTTCCGAGATGTCCCCGGACTGCACGCCCTTCTCCCACTCCTCGGTGGAGATCCGTCGCTCCTCGACGCCTAGCCCGTGATCTCGGGCCAGGGTGAGCAGCGAGTCGCGGGTGATGCCAGGCAGCAGAGCGCCGGTGAGCTCAGGGGTCACCAGCCGGACCTGCTTTCCTTCCCCGAAGACGAAGTAGAGGTTCATCCCGCCCATTTCCTCCACCCAGCGTCGCTCGACCGCGTCCAGCCATACGACCTGGTCGCATCCCTTCTCGGCGGCCTGCTGCTGGGCGAGCAGCGAGGCGGCGTAGTTCCCGGCGAACTTGGCGGCCCCGGTGCCTCCAGGCGCGGCCCGGACGTATTCGGTGCACAGCCACACGCGGACCGGCGTGAGCCCACCGCGAAAGTACTGACCGGCGGGAGAGGCGATGAGCAGGTACCGGTAGGCCGTCGCCGCGCGTACCCCGAGGCTCACCTCGGTGGCGAACAGCATCGGCCGCAGGTACAGGGAGCCCTCCCCGCCGGCGGGAGGCACCCAGCCGTTGTCGGCGCGCACCAGCTCGCGCAACGAACCGAGGAACAGCTCATCGGGCAGCTCCGGCATCGCCATCCGACGGGCTGAGGAACGGAGCCGAGCGGCGTTGGCCAGCGGGCGGAACGAGGACACCGTACCGTCGGGTTGGCGGTAGGCCTTGAGGCCTTCGAAGACCGCCTGTCCGTAGTGCAGCACCATGCTGGCCGGGTCCATCACGAGCTGCCGGTAGGGGCCGATCTGCGGATCATGCCAGCCACGAGCGGCGGTCCAACAGATCTCCACCATATGGTCGGTGAAGTAGCGGCCGAAGCCCGGCGCGGCCAGGATCTCCGCTCGCCGCTGCGGCGTCACCGGAGAAGGGTGCGGCAGCCGGGTGAACAGTGGCTCGGCGCTCATGACCAGCACGGTATCCCGTCGCGCGCAGAAATGGTAGGACGTCCCACTAGTTTACCGTGCGCCATGCTGGCCCGCATGACCGAGCCGCGAGCCCTCGTGCGGATCACCCGCACCCGACTGGCCGATGGACGCGCGCTGACCTACTACGACGACCGTGAGCCCTACGTCTCAGGCGCGGCCACCCGAACGCTCGATGACCCCCGCGACCTGTCCCCCAGCCAGGCCCTGCCCACGATGCGCCTCGACGTGCTCACCGGAGAGTGGGTCGTTCTCGCCCCGCATCGGATGGGTCGCACTCACCTGCCCGGGACGCGGGGATGCCCGCTGTGCCCCAGCCGGGACGGCGCGATGACCGAGATCCCGGCGCGGGACTACGACGTCGTCGTGTTCGACAACCGGTTCCCCGCTCTGGGGTCCCCGCTCCACGCCGCGGCCGCGGCGGTACCGCCCTTGGTGGACGGCGATCCACTGTGGCCGCAGCGGCAGGCGATCGGCCGCTGTGAGGTGGTCTGTTTCACCAGCGAGCACGACTCTTCATGCGCCGGGCTCACCCCGAGCCGGGCCGCAACGGTGATCGAGGCGTGGGCCGACCGCACCAGGGCACTATCCGGGGCGGACGGCGTCAGGCAGGTGTTCTGCTTCGAGAACCGCGGCGCAGAGACCGGGGTGACCCTGCACCACCCGCACGGCCAGATCTACGCTTACCCGTTCGTGCCGCCACGCACCGAGCGGCTGCTGGCTCGGGCGGCGGCGCACCGCGACAGTACGGGCGCCGACCTGCTGTCGGACCTGCTCGCCGCCGAGCTGCGGGCCGGCACACGGATAGTGCACCGGGGTGCGGCGTGGACGGCGTATGTACCCGCCGCCGCCCGGTGGCCGGTGGAGGTGCACCTGGTACCGCACCGGGCGGTACCCGACCTCGCCGCTCTGGACAGCGCCGAGCGCCGCGAGCTCGCGACGCTCTACCCCGCGCTGCTGCGGCGGGTGGACGGCTTCTTCGCCGACCAGGGCGACCCGGGACCGGTGCCGTACGTCGCGGGTTGGCACCAGGCCCCGGTCGGTCCGGGGCGCCACCTCACCCGGTTGCACCTGCAGTTGTTCTCGGTGCGTCGCGCCGCCGGAAAGCTCAAGTACCTCGCCGGCTCCGAGTCCGGAGTGGGAGTCTGGCTCAACGACACCACCCCCGAGCGGATCGCGCACCGGCTACGGGAGCTGACATGAGTACCGCGTTACGAACCGCCTTTCGCGCTGCGTTCGGCCGGGATCCCGACGGTCTGTGCGCGGCTCCAGGCCGGCTGACCCTGATCGGCGAGCATGTCGACTACGCCAGCGGGCTGTGCTTGCCGCTGGCGCTGCCACAGCGCACCGTGGTGGCGGCGGCGACTCGGGACGACGGTCGGCTGCGGCTGCGGTCGCTGCATCGGGATGCCCAGCCCTGGGAGGGCTCCCTCGATGTGGTGGGCCCCGGCCACCCGCCAGGCTGGGCGGCGTATCCGGCGGGCGTGATCTGGGCGCTGGGTCACCCGGTCGGCGGCCTTGACCTGCTCGTCGGCGAGTCGGTGCCACCCGGCGCTGGGCTCGCCTCCTCCGCCGCGCTGGAGTGCGCCGTCGCGCTGGCGGTGGACGCACTGTGTGGGCTTGGGCTGGGTGGGCTTGGGCTGGGTGGGCTTGGGCTGGGTGGGCTTGGGCTGGGTGGGCTTGGGCCGGGCGCGAGCAGCGCTGGGCGGGCCACGCTCGCGGCGGCGTGCCGCCGCGCCGAGAACGAGGTCGTCGGCGTGCCGACTGGCGGGATGGACCAACTCGCATCGCTGTGCTGCACTGAGGGGCACGTCCTGCTGCTGGACTGTCGGAGCCAGACCGTGCGGCAGGTGCCGCTGGATCTCCTCGCGGCTGGGCTGGTCCTGTTCGTGGTCGATACCCGGGCACCGCACCGGATCGTCGATGGCCAGTACGCCGCGCGCCGACACAGCGCGGAGCGGGCCGCCGCCGCACTGGGCGTGCCCACCTTGCGCGAGGCTGCGCCGGATCAGGTGGACACCCTGACCGATCCCGTGCTGCGCAGGCGGGCCCGGCACGTGGTGAGCGAGATCGCCCGGGTGCGGACGGTGGTGGCGCTGCTGGAGTCCGGTCGGGTTCGGGACATCGGAGCGCTGCTGACCGCCTCGCACGCCTCGTTGCGCGATGACCTGGAGGTGTCCAGCCCAGAGCTGGAGTGCGCGGTAGACGCCGCCCGCGCGGCTGGAGCGCTGGGTGCCCGGATGACCGGCGGCGGGTTCGGCGGCTCGGCTCTGGTCCTTCTCGAGCGGACCGCCACCGCCGCAGTGACCCACGCCGTGGTGGCGGCGGCGGCCCGCCGCGGCCACCCGGAACCCACGGTGTACGAGGCGCTGCCCTCCCGCGGCGCCCACCTCATCAGCGCACATGGGAAGGTACGAAAGGGGGTGTGACGACCTCGCAGGGCAGCGCCCGGCCACGGACGTCGACCTCGGCGCCGTCCCCGGGCCGCACGGCGGGATCGAGCAGCGCCAGTGCGATACCGGTGCGCAGCGTGGGAGAGAAGGTGCCCGAGGTGGTCTCCCCCACCGGCGCACCCGCCGCGGACCGCACCGTCATGTGCGGCCTCGGCACCCCGCGCCCAGTGGCGCGCAACCCGCGCAGCCGCCGGGACGGGCCGCGGTCCCGCTCGGCGAGCAGCGCTTGGCGTCCCCAGAAGGCCGGCTTGTCCCAGCCGACCGCCCAGGACAGGCCACCCTGCAGCGGGGTGATGTCCGGACCCAGGTCCTGGCCGTGCAGGGGGTAGCCCATCTCTGTGCGCAGGGTGTCCCGGGCGCCGAGCCCGCACGCGCGGCCACCGAGCGGGCCGGCGGCGGCCAGCAGCGCCGCCCATAGGGCGGGTGCGTGCTTCCAGGCCGGCAGCAGCTCGTAGCCACGCTCGCCGGTGTAGCCGGTGCGACCCACCCGCACCGGCGCGCCGTCGTACCGGGTATCGGTGAAGGCCATGTAGTCGATGTCGGTGACGTTCGCGCCAGGGGCCAGTCCCACCGCAGCGAGTAGCTCGGCCGAGCGAGGTCCCTGCACGGCGAGTACGGCGTACTCGGTGTGCAGGTCGGTCACCGTCACCGTCGGCGGCGCCGAGGCGGCCAGCCGGCGACCGACCTCCCTGGTGTTGGCGGCATTCGGCACGCAGAACACCTCGTCCGGGCCGACCAGGTAGACGATCAGGTCGTCCACCACGCCGCCGTCCTCGGCGCAGCACAGGGTGTACTGGGTCTGGCCCGGGCCGATCTTGGCGAGGTCGGCGGTGAGGCAGGAGTTGACGAGCTCCGCGGCACCCGGACCGGTGACGCTGATCTTGCCCAGGTGGGTGACGTCGAACACGCCGACGGCCGAGCGCACCGCGGTGTGCTCGGCGACGACGCCTCCACCGGGATAGTGGATCGGCATCTCCCATCCGCCGAACGTCCCGAGGGTGGCGCCGGCCTCGACGTGGCAGGTGTGCAGGGGTCCGCAGTGCGGAACAGTACTCACGGCTATGGAACGCTACCTCTAGCGGTAGCGGTCACCGCGCCCGTGCCGGGAGCATTCCCACCAGCCGGCCAGATCAGCGAGGAGATCACTGTGAGCATCCCGACGCTGCGTCTCACCGATGCCGCGGTGACCGCCGCGACCGTCGATGCGCTCGTGGTGGGGACCATGTCCGGCGATGAGGGTCCTCAGCTTCTTCCCGGCGGTGAGGAGGTCGACGCGGCGTTCGACGGGGCGCTCACCGGCTTGTTGGCCCTGCTGGGAGCCCGAGGCAAGGCCGACGAGGTGATCAAGATTCCCACCGGCGGAGCCATCAGTGCCCCGCTGCTGGTCGCCACCGGTCTCGGCACAGTCGATGACCAGCCCACCAGCGAGCAGGTGCGCCGAGCCGCCGGGGCGGCTTCCCGGGCGCTGTCGGGCACCTCGCGGGCGATCACCACGTTGTCCCGGATCGACCTGGCCGCCGCCGCGGAGGGCACCGCGCTGGGTAGCTATGCGTTCACCGCCTACCGGTCCCGCAACGGCGACGAGCCGCTGGGCCAGATGGACCTGTCGGTGCCCTCGGCCGGCGACGCTGAGGCAAGGCGGGACCTTTCCCGGGCCATCGCCATCGCCGAATCGGTCACGGCCGCGCGCGACCTGGTGAACACACCGCCCAATGACCTCTATCCAGCCTCGTTCGCTGACCGCGCCGTCACGATGGCGCAGGCGGCCGGGCTGCGCACCGAGGTGCTCGATGAGGTGGCGCTGCGGGGCGAGGGCTACGGCGGCATTCTCGGTGTCGGCGGCGGTTCGTCGCGCCCGCCGCGGCTGGTCCGGTTGCATCACGCCCCGCCCGCGCCGAGAGCGAAGGTGGCTCTGGTCGGCAAGGGGGTCACTTTCGACACCGGCGGGATCTCGATCAAACCCGCGGCGAAGATGGAAGAGATGACCATGGACATGGCGGGCGCGGCCGCCGTGGTCGTCACCGCGGTGCTCGCCGCCCGCCTCGGGCTCCCGGTGGAGGTGATCGCCACCGTGCCGATGGCCGAGAACATGCCCTCGGCCACCGCATACCGGCCCGGGGACGTCCTGACAATGTATGGCGGCACCACCGTCGAGGTGCTCAACACCGACGCGGAGGGGCGGCTGATTCTCGCCGACGCGCTGGTCCGCGCAGCGCAGGACGCCCCGGACTACCTCATCGACACCGCCACCCTGACCGGCGCCCAGGTCATCGCGCTGGGCAGCCGCACACCGGGGGTCATGGGCACCCCCGAGTTCCGCGACCGGGTCACCGCGATCTCCCAGGAGGTCGGGGAGAACGGGTGGGCCATGCCGCTTCCCGAGCACCTGCGGTCCGATCTGGACTCCAAGCTCGCTGACATCGCCAACGTGGCGAGCCACCGCTGGGGCGGCATGCTCGCCGCCGGGGTGTTCCTGTCCGAGTTCGTCCCCGATGACATCGCCTGGGCGCATCTGGACATCGCGGGCCCCGCCTACAACACAGGCTCGCCGTGGGGATACACCGGCAAGGGCGGCACCGGGGTACCGGTCCGCACCCTGGCCGCGGTCCTCACCGACATCGCCACGAGGGGCTGACGCCCTCGTGAGTGGGAGGCAGCGCTATAACCGCTGCCTCCCACTCACGAGCGTCTGTTGCGCTGGCGGGCGGTGTAGTCCCGCATCCGTTGCGGGTATCTGATCAGGGCGACGTCATAGACCGGGATCCTCAGCCGCTTGCCCAGCCGCCGGGCGCCTTGGCCACCGTCGACTCTGCGACGGGTCCACTCACCGTCGTGAGCGACCAGCACCACGGTGGTCTCGGTGACCGTGGTGCGGGGCTCGACGAATGCCTCCACGCCTCGACGGGACGCGGCCCACTGCTCGAGATAGTCGGCGTCCGCCTCGGTTGCGGCGCGGCTGGTTCCCTGCCGCCGCCTGCCCAGGAGCCGATCCAGCACACCCACGTCGGCATCTCCTCCACCACTGGCCTTTCCGGCGATCCTGCCAGCTCAACGCACGTGCCAGGGCAACCAGCTCCACGGCCACGCCGCGACCCTGGGCGACCTCGCCCACGTCGCCGGCGCGCCGGACGTGGTGACAAGATGGCCGTGGCGCCCGACCCCACGTTACCGACATCTGCTTGAGGAGCGTCTCAGTGACGAACACTTCAGTGACGGATGCCTCCGCCGATCTGGTGATCCTCGGTGGCGGTTCGAGCGGTTACGCCTGCGCGCTGCGCGCCGCACAGCTGGGTCTGTCGGTCATCCTGGTGGAGAAGGACAAGCTGGGTGGCACCTGCCTGCACCGAGGCTGCATCCCGACCAAGGCGCTGCTGCAGGCCGCCGAGGTGGCCGACGCCGCTCGGGACGGCCATCAGTTCGGGGTGAAGACCGCGCTCGAGGGCATCGACATGGGTGGGGTCAACAAGTACAAGGATGGCGTCGTCGCCAGGATGTTCAAGGGCCTGCAGGGGCTGGTGTCCTCCCGAGGAATCAGCTATGTCGAGGGCACCGGAAGGTTCGTCGCCCCGAACGCCGTCGACGTCGACGGGCAGCGCTACACCGGGCGCGCCGTCGTGCTGGCGACCGGTTCCTATGCCAAGTCCCTGCCCGACCTGGAGATCGGTGGCCGGTTCATCACCAGCGACCAGGCGCTGAACCTGGACTACCTGCCCGAGCGCGTGGTGGTGCTGGGCGGCGGCGTGATCGGAGTCGAGTTCGCCAGCGTGTGGCGCTCCTTCGGGGCCGAGGTGACGGTCGTCGAGGCGCTGCCCCGGCTTGTCCCGGCTGAGGACGACTTCTGTTCCCAGCAACTGGAGCGAGCCTTCCGCCGGCGCGGCATCACGTTCAAAACGGGGGTGAGGTTCACCGGCGCAAGCCAGTCCGACTCCGGGGTCACGGTGAGCGTGGAGTCCGGGGAGCAGTTCGAGGCCGATCTGCTGCTGGTCGCCGTCGGCCGGGGACCGAACACCGCAGACGCCGGGTACGCTGAGGCCGGCGTGCGGATGGAACGCGGCTTCGTGCTCACCGACGACCGGCTGCGCACCAGCCTTCCGGGGGTGTACGCGCTGGGGGACATCGTGCCCGGGCTGCAGCTCGCGCACCGCGGGTTCGCCCAGGGCATCTTCCTCGCCGAGGACATCGCCGGGCGCAACCCCACCCCGATCGACGAGGACGGCATCCCTCGGGTGACCTACTGCGAGCCGCAGGTGGCCTCGGTCGGGCTGACCGAGGCGCGGGCCAGGGAACGCCACGGCGAGGTGGAGACGATCACCTATGACCTGGCTGGCAACGGCAAGAGCGTCATCCTGCAGACCAGGGGCGCGATCAAGCTCGTGCGCGCCAGGAACGGCCCGGTCATCGGGGTGCACATGGTCGGCGACCGAGTCGGCGAACTGGTCGGCGAGGCCCAGCTGATCGTCAACTGGGAGGCCTACCCGGAGGACGTCGCCGCGCTGGTGCACGCCCACCCAACGCAGAACGAGGCGCTCGGCGAGGCGCACCTCGCCCTAGCCGGCAAGCCGCTGCACATGCACGGCTGATCGACGCATTCCGCACACCAGGCGAGCACCCACGCAAGAACGAGGGAAGACGAGGAGTCGAGGCAACAGATGGTGTACTCCGTGGCGATGCCTGCACTCGGCGAGAGTGTCACCGAGGGAACGGTGACGCGCTGGCTCAAACAGGAGGGTGACACCGTCGAGGTCGACGAGCCGCTGGTCGAGGTGTCCACCGACAAGGTCGACACCGAGATCCCCTCCCCCGCGGCCGGCGTGCTGCAGCGGATCGTGGTTCCCGAGGACGAGACCGTCGAGGTCGGCGCCGAGCTCGCTGTGATCGGTGACGCCGGTGATCGCACCCGGGCCGATCACAACGGCGGTGGCCACGCCCCGCGGGCGGAGCCCCCCCAACGGTCGGCCGCCCGACCGGCCCCACCCGCGGCGGGCTCCGGGACACCCGTGATGATGCCCGCGCTGGGTGAGAGCGTCACCGCGGGCACCGTGACCCGGTGGCTCAAACAGATCGGTGACACCGTCGCCGTGGACGAGCCGCTGGTCGAGGTGTCCACCGACAAGGTCGACACCGAGATCCCCTCCCCGGTGGCGGGCACCGTGCTGGAGATCGTCGTCGCCCAGGACGAGACCGCCGCGATCGGCGCCACGCTGGCCACAGTCGGCGACAGCGCCGGGAAAACGGCGGCGGCCGCCCCGGAGCAGCCCGAACAACCCGCCGAGCCCGAGCGGGCCGCTGACCGTGGCTCGGTCTCCCCGTTCGGTGGGCCCAACGGGGAGACCGGCGGCGGACCGTACGTGACACCCCTGGTACGCAAGCTCGCGGCCGAACACGGCATCGACCTGTCAAGCGTGCAGGGCACCGGGGTGGGCGGCCGGATCCGCAAGCAGGACGTACTCGCCGCCGTCGAAGCGCCCGAACCCGAGCCGCAGCCCATGCCTGCGCCGCAGCAGCCACCGGCCACCCCTGCACCACCGCAGCAGCCACCGGCCACCGCGGCACCACGCTCGGCCCAGCCACCGGTGGCAGCCTCCGAGCTGCGCGGCAGGACCGAGAAGATGTCCCGGATGCGCAGCGTCATCGCCAAGCGGATGGTCGAGTCACTCCAGATCTCCGCGCAGCTCACCACCGTGGTGGAGGCCGACATCACCCGTCTCGCGCGGCTGCGCGATCGGGCCAGGCGGGACTTCGAGGCCAGAGAGGGCGTCAGACTGTCGTTTCTGCCGTTCTTCGCCCAAGCCACCGTGGAGGCACTCAAGCAGCACCCGAAGGTGAACGCCTCGATCGACACCGACAAGGGTGAGGTCACCTACCACGGCGCGGAGCACCTGGGTATCGCCGTGGACACCGAGCGTGGCCTGCTGGTGCCGGTGATCCACGACGCGGGCGACCTCAACATCACCGGCCTGGCCCGTCGGATCGCCGACCTCGCCGAGCGGACCAGGACGAACAGGATCACCCCGGACGAGATGAGCGGCGGCACGTTCACCATCAGCAACACCGGCTCGCGGGGGGCACTGTTCGATACCCCGATCATCCTGCAGCCGCAGGTCGGGATCCTCGGCACCGGCAGTGTGGTCAAGCGCCCAGTGGTGCTCTCCGGCACGGACGGCGACACCATCGCGGTCCGCTCGATCACCTACCTGGCGCTGTCCTACGATCACCGGCTGGTGGACGGCGCCGACGCGGCACGGTTCCTCAACACCATCAAACAGCGCCTCACCGACGCCGCGTTCGAGGGCGACCTCGGGCTCTGACCAAGCACGCCGACAGCGCTGACTGGGGCCGGTCGGTGGCGCGGAGCATGCGGCCGGTGCGTCACATCCGCTCGGGTGCGGCGATCCCCAGCAGGCCGAGTCCTTGGGAAAGGACCTCAGCCGTCAGCTGACACAGCGCCAGCCGGTTGGCACGTATCTCCGCGGAGCGCGCTTTCAGCACTGGACACGCTTCGTAGAAGTCGGTGAACGTCTTCGCTAGGGTGTACAGGTAGCCGGCCAGCCGGTGCGGCTCGAGTGTGGTCGCCACGAGCTGCACGGTCGTGGCGAACTCGTCGAGGAGAAGCGCCAGGGCGCGTTCCGGCGCGTCCAGCGTCAGGTCGCCACTGAACCGCGCCGGTCCCGCCGCTGTATCCGTCGCCCTACGCAAGATCGACTTGATGCGAGTGTGGGTGTATTGGAGGTACACGCCGGTCTGGCCGGTGAACGACACCATCCGGTCGACGTCGAAGGAATAGTCCTTTGTGCGGGACGTCGCCAGCTCGGCGTACTTGACCGCACCGATACCCACGATCCGCGCGATCTCGTCGAGTTCGACGTCGCTCCGGTCAGCGGCTTTTTCCGCCACGATCTCACGGGCTCGCCTCTGCGCTGAGTCCAGTAGCTCCGCGAGCCGGAACACGCCACCGGAACGCGTCTTGAATGGACGGCCGTCTGGACCCATCACGGTCCCGTGTTGGACGTGCACCGCCTTGATGCCGTCGGTGAGCCATCCCGCGCGGCCAGCCGTCCTGAAGATCATATCGAAATGCTGAGCCTGTCGGGAGTCCACCACGTAGAGCAATGTCGTGGCCTTGCGCTCCTGGATGCTGTAACGGATAGTCGCCAAGTCCGTCGCGCCGTACCCGAACCCACCGTCTTTCTTGCGCACCAGCAACGGCACCCGGCCACCCTCGGGGCCGAGGATATCGTCGAAGAACACGCACAGCGCGCCCTCGCTTTCCTCCAGGACACCCTTGCGCCGAAGCTCGTCAACCACGTCATCGAGAAACGGGTTGTAGAACGACTCACCGAGTATGTCCTGAGGCGCGAGCAGGACGTCGAGTCGGTCGTACACCTCTTGGAAGGCGACCTCGGACTCCTGGACGATCTCTCTCCACAGGGCGAGCGTGTCGGCGTCACCGGCCTGCAAGGCGACGACACGCCTCTGCGAGCGTTCCTTGAAACCCGGATCCGCGTCGAACCGCGCCCGGGCCGCCCGGTACAACGCATCCAGCGCGGACACGGCACCACCCGTCTGGCCGTCGGCCCCACGACGGCGCCAGGAGTGCTCCGAGTGCTCGACGATGTACTGGATCAACATCCCGAACTGGGTGCCCCAGTCGCCAACGTGGTTCTGCCGAATAACCTCACCACCGAGGAACGACAGCACCCTGGCGAGGACATCACCGATCAAGGTCGACCGCAGATGCCCGACATGCATCTCCTTGGCGATGTTCGGTGCCGAGTAGTCGAGCACAACGACCTCGTCGACCTGCGTCTGCACCACACCCAGCTTCGGAAGACTCTGCCGTTGGCGAAGCCGGTCCAGCACCACCGCATCCGACAAGGTGATGTTCACAAAGCCGGGACCGGCCGACTCCACCGACGCCAGCCACGGCACGGTGTCGAGCTGCCGGCGCAGTTTCTCCGCCACGTCACGAGGCTTCTCACCAGCGCGCTTAGCCACGGCCAACGCCACGTCAGACTGAAAGTCAGCGTGGTCGGAACGACGAACCAGCGGGTCCCGCGACGCCAACTCAGCGGGCAGCACTCGAGCCATCGCCTCGCGGACCACAGATTCCACGTCCTCGGCCAGCGAGCGCACCTGCTCTACCACGGTGGCGACAACCTCTCAGACACGAGTTTTCCTGATCGGTACCCGCGCGAGCCACCAGCGGCAACTCCGCCTGCTGTGAGGCACCCGAAGCCGATGCCTCGGACACAGCCCGTCGCGACAAAACACACGATAACAGGCCCTCTCGGCGGCCGGGTCCGGCTCCACAACCGCGCGCTGCGGCTGCATGCGCCGGTCGAGGAGGCAGACGAGCGGGTGGACGGTCGACGCGGCATGAGCGCGGCCGGCCACTCGGTGAGCAACCCAGGGTCGTGGAGTCGGCGCCCAGGGCGAGAAGATGTCCTGATGCGCGTCGTGATCGCGGGGTCCTCGGGTCTCATCGGTACCGCGCTGGTGCCGCTGCTGCGCCAGGCCGGCCATGACGTGCTCCGCCTGGTGCGCAGGCGGCCGCGCGCCCCGGACGAGCGGGCCTGGGACCCCTCGGCGGCGACCATGGACGTCGGCACTCTGGAGGGCACCGACGCCGTGGTGAACCTGTGCGGCGCGGCGATCGCCGACCGGCGCTGGTCCGGGGAGGTCAAGCAGGCCATCAGGGACAGCCGGATCGGGCCCACCGAGGTACTCGCCGCAGCGGTCGCCGAGCACCGGGTTCCGGCGCTGGTCAACGCCTCCGGGGTGGGCTACTACGGCGACACCGGTGACCGCGAGGTCGACGAGACCGCTCCGGTGGGCTCAGGGTTCCTCGCCCGGGTCTGCCGTGACTGGGAAGCGGCCACGGCGGTCGCGCAGCGGGCCGGGGCGCGGGTGGTGCGGGTGCGCACCGGCCTGGTGATCTCCCCGTCCGGCGGGTTGATGGGCCGGCTCAAGCCACTGTTCGCGCTCGGGCTGGGCGCTCGGCTGGGCAGCGGAGGGCAGTACATGCCGTGGATCTCGCTGGAGGACGAGGTGGGCGCGATCCGTTTCGCCCTCGAGCACGAGGAGCTGTCCGGCCCGGTCAATCTCAGCGGTCCAGTCCCGGTCACCAACGCCGAGTTCACCAGGGCGGTCGGCGAGGCGATGCACCGCCCGACGCCGCTGGTGGCGCCTGGCTTCGCGCTGCGCCTGGTCCTCGGCGCGGAACTGGTCGAGGAGATGGTGCTGGCCGGGCAGCGCGCGGTGCCCGCGGTGCTGCGCGAACACGGCTACTCCTTCCGACACCCGACGCTGGCCGCGGCCCTGGAGTAGCTGACGGATACCGGCGCCCGGCGTAATCTCGCGCCCGTGACCGTCGCTACCCACTCCTGCCGGGCCACCACGGCGCCGGTCGAGGTCCGCTACCTCGGCACCATCGACTACACGCGGGCCTGGGCGCTGCAACGTGAGCTGGCCACCGCCCGCGCGGAGGGCACTGGGCCTGACGTGCTGCTGCTGCTCGAGCACCCCTCGGTGTACACCGCCGGTCGGCGGACCACGCCGGCCGAGCGGCCGGACGACAGCACGCCGGTGATCGACGTCGACCGCGGCGGAAAGATCACCTGGCACGGGCCGGGCCAGCTCGTCGGCTACCCGGTGGTCGCGCTGGCCGAACCTGTCGACGTGATCGACTACGTGCGACGTCTGGAGCAGGCCCTGATCACCGTGTGCACCGAGCTGGGCCTGGACACCGGGCGGATCTCGGGACGCTCGGGCGTGTGGCTGGCGGCTGACTCCGCCACTGGCCGTCCGGAACGGAAGATCGCCGCGATCGGGGTCCGGGTCAGCCGCGGGGTGACCATGCACGGGTTCGCGTTGAACTGCCAACCGGACCTCGCCGCGTTCGACCGGATCGTGCCCTGCGGCATCACCGACGCCGGGGTGACGTCACTCACCGCCGAGCTGGGCCGACCGGTCTCCGTGGCGCACGTACGACCCTCGGTGCGGCGCGCCGTCCTCGACGCCCTGGACGGCGCCCTGGTGCCGCACCGCGGCCGACCATCGCCGGGGCTGAGGGGAGCGAGGTGAGCCGCTGGAGCGCAGCCGACATCCCCGACCAGACCGGCCGCACGGTGCTGGTGACCGGAGCCACCTCGGGCCTAGGGCTACGGACCGCCGCTGTGCTCGCCCGCAGGGGCGCGACAGTGCTGATGACCTGCCGGGACCCGAAACGCGGGCGGCAGGCCTGGGAGCGGTTGTTGGACGACAGCGACGGCGTGGGCGCCACCCTGGTCCTGCTCGACCTGGCCGACCTCGCCTCGGTGCGCAAGGCCGCCGACAGGGTCCGCGAGCTCACCGGGGACCGGCTCGATGTACTGGTCAACAACGCTGGGGTGATGGCCACCCCAGCACGGCTCACCGTGGACGGCTTCGAGCTGCAGATCGCCACCAACCACCTCGGGCATGCCGCGCTGACCTGGCTGCTCGCCCCCGCCCTGACCCCTGGAGCGCGGGTCATCACGGTGTCCAGCCTCGCGCACCGCGGCGGTGGGCTGGACGTCGAGGACCTGAACTTCGATCGGCGCCGGTACAACCCGGCCACCGCCTACAGCGCCTCGAAACTGGCCAACCTGCTGTTCACCTTCGAGCTGGACCGCCGCGCCCGCGCCGCCGGCCGCAACCTGCTGGCGGTCGCGGCCCACCCCGGTCTCGCCGACACCGAACTGACCGTCAACACCGCCCGGATGTACGCGGCCGGGCGGTTCGCCCACGTCGTGCGGTGGGGCACCAAGCTGGTCGCCCAGCGTGCCGCCATGGGCGCGTTACCGCAGCTGTACGCCGCCACCGCAGCCGATGTGCGCAGCGGGGAGTACTTCGGTCCGACCAGTCTCGGGGAGACCCGCGGCACCCCCGGCCGGGCGACGGCGAGCCCCGCCGCCCGCGACGAGCACACCGCCCAGCTGCTCTGGGAACGCACCGCGGAGCTGACCGGCGTGACGCCGGATCCCGCGTAGAGTGACGCCCGTGAGCGTGGCACCCTCAGGACCTGATGCGCCCGGCCGCACCCTGCTGCGCCTGGAAGTCCGTAACAGCCGGACCCCCATCGAGCGCAAACCGCCGTGGATCCGGGTCCGGGCGACGATGGGGCCGTCGTTTCGTGAGCTCAAGGGCCTGGTGCGGCGGGAGGGACTGCACACGGTCTGCGAGGAGGCCGGCTGCCCCAATATCTACGAGTGCTGGGAGGACCGCGAGGCCACCTTCCTCATCGGCGGCGACCAGTGCACCCGGCGCTGCGACTTCTGCCAGATCGACACCGGCCGCCCCGCCGCGCTGGACCGCGACGAGCCACTCCGGGTCGCCGAATCGGTGGCCGCGATGGGACTGCGCTACTCGACAGTCACCGGGGTGGCCCGTGACGACCTGCCCGACGGCGGTGCCTGGCTCTACGCTGAGACCGTCCGGCAGATCCACGCGCTCAACCCCGGCACCGGAGTGGAGCTGCTCATCCCCGACTTCGCCGGCCGCCCCGACCAGCTCAGCACGGTGTTCGACGCCGCACCCGAGGTGCTGGCGCACAACCTGGAGACAGTGCCACGGATCTTCAAGCGGATCCGGCCGGCGTTCCGGTATGACCGGTCGCTGGACGTGCTGCGGGCGGCCCACGACGCGGGGCTGGTCACCAAGTCCAACTTGATCCTGGGCCTGGGTGAGCAGCCGGAGGAGGTCACCGCCGCGATGGCCGACCTGCATGCGGCGGGATGCGAGCTGCTCACCCTCACCCAGTACCTCCGGCCCTCGGCGCGGCACCACCCAGTGCGACGTTGGGTCCCACCGGAGGAGTTCCTCGAGCATGCCCACGCCGCCGAGCTGATGGGTTTCGCCGGGGTGATGGCCGGGCCACTGGTCCGGTCATCCTACCGGGCCGGCCGGCTCTACGCCCAGGCCATCGCACACCGCTGACCAAGGCGGTCGCCAGTCGGTGATCCGCACGTATCCTATGAGTCATGCCCGCCAAACCGCTCCCCAAGCTCGCCTCTGGGACCAAGGACAAGGAGGCGGCGAAGGCCGCCAAGCAGGACCGTCGCGCCGCGTCCAAGCAGCGTCGGGCGCAGGTTCTCGAAGCCTTCACCATCCAGCGCCGCGAGGACAGGGTCCTGCTGCCGTTGATGATCGGCGTGTTCGTGGTCCTCACCGGGGTGGGGTTCGGGGTGGGCTTGCTGTTCCACCAGCAGTGGGTAACCCTGCCGCTGGGGATCACGCTCGGCGGGCTCGGCGCGATACTGATCTTCGGGCGGCGGGTTCAACGCACCGTCTTCGCCAAGGCCGAGGGTCAGCCGGGCGCTGCGGCCTGGGCACTGGAGAACCTGCGCGGTGGCTGGAAGGTGACGCCTGCGGTGGCGGGCACCACGCAGCTGGACGCCGTGCATCGGGTCATCGGGCGGCCCGGGGTCGTGCTGGTCGCCGAGGGCTCCCCGCATCGGCTCAAGCCGCTGCTGGCCCAGGAGAAGAAGCGGGTATCCCGGCTGGTCGGGGACGTTCCGATCTATGACGTCACGGTGGGCAACGGCGAGGGCCAGGTCCCGTTGGCCACCCTGCCCCGGCACCTGGCCAAGCTGCCGCGCAACATCGACAAAGCGCAGATCGAGGGGCTGGAGAGCAAGCTGACCATCCTCACCGCCCGCAGCGCGGCGATGCCCAAGGGCCCGCTGCCGCCGGGCACCAGGATGCGCAACGTGCAGCGCGCTGTGCGCCGCCGCTGAGACACGCCGGCGTGAGACGCTGCGCGCCGGCACTGAGACCGGAGTCAGCGGGTCCGCAGCACGATGGTCCCGGCGGCGCGGTCGTGCAGGCCGCGGCCGTCGATGTTGTACACCACCGGCGGGATCAGCAGGCACAGCAGCACCGTGCGGATCACCGCGGCGCTGAAGCCGGCCCGCCGCCCGTCCAGCAGCGCCACCCGTAGCCCCGCCACGGCATGCCCCACAGTGCGACCCGCGATCCCGATGGAGAGTGCGGTGATCGCCGCGAACAGCGCCAGAGCCGAGAACGCGGGGTTCTTGGTGAACAGCTGGGCCGCCACCGAGCAGGGCAGCCAGTCGATCACAATGGCCAGGATGCGGGGGCCGAAGCCTGCGGCGGAGCCTGGCCCATGCTCGGGCAGTCCGAGCCGCTGGCCGAAGTAGTCCCGCGCGCCGGTGTCCCGCGCCCCCGCGGAATCCTCAGCGGGGTGCTCGGAAGGGGCGGATAGCCAGGTCTGGGTCCACCTGCTCACTCGCCTAGGCTATTACCCTCGACAGGCTAGCCTCGCCCCCCACCGTCCTCGTAACCTTGGCCACACATCCGGGTGATAGCCGGGCAACACCGTCCGCCTAGGTTCGCCCCACTTAGGTTCGCCGCAGCGACCTGACCGGTCACTTCGGTTCACAGCACAGCACGCGAAGGAGTGAACGCCGGTGTTCTCCAACTCCGATGAGGTCCTGCGCTTCATCGCCGACGAGGGCGTCGAGTTCATCGACGTCCGCTTCTGCGACCTGCCGGGCGTCATGCAGCACTTCACCGTCCCCGCCGCGTACTTCGACGCGGACGTCATCGAGGAGGGTTTGGCCTTCGACGGCTCGTCGGTGCGCGGGTTCCAGTCGATCCACGAGTCGGACATGCTGCTGTTGCCCGACCCCGCGACGGCGCGCATCGATCCGTTCCGGGCCCAGCGGACGCTGAACATCAACTTCTTCGTGCACGACCCGTTCACTCGGGAGGCCTACAGCCGCGACCCGCGCAACGTGGCCCGCAAGGCCGAGGAGTTCCTGGCCTCCACCGGCATCGCCGACACCGCGTACTTCGGTCCTGAAGCCGAGTTCTACTGCTTCGACTCGGTGCGCTTCGACACTACGCCCAACAGCACGTTCCACGAGATCGACTCGGAGGCCGGCTGGTGGAACACCGGCGCCGAAGAGGACGGCCGCAACCAGGGCTACAAGGTCAACTACAAGAGCGGCTACTTCCCGGTGCCGCCCACCGACCATTTCGCCGACCTGCGCAACGCGATGGTCACACACCTCATCGGATGCGGCTTCTCGGTGGAGAAGGCGCACCACGAGGTGGGTACCGCAGGCCAGGCGGAGATCAACTATAAGTACAACACCCTGCTACACGCCGCCGATGACCTGCAGCTCTACAAGTACATCATCAAGAACACCGCGTGGGCGGCCGGGAAGACCGTCACCTTCATGCCCAAACCGCTGTTCGGCGACAACGGCTCTGGCATGCACACCCACCAGTCGCTGTGGACGGACGGGGTGCCGCTGTTCCACGACGAATCCGGCTACGCCGGGCTCTCCGACATCGGCCGGCACTACATCGGCGGCCTGCTGCACCATGCGCCGTCGCTACTGGCGTTCACCAACCCGACCGTGAACTCCTACCACCGCCTGGTGCCCGGGTACGAAGCACCGGTGAACCTGGTGTACTCGCAGCGCAACCGCTCGGCCTGCATCCGGATCCCGATCACCGGTAACAACCCGAAAGCCAAGCGCATCGAGTTCCGGTGCCCGGACGCCTCAGGTAACCCCTACCTGGCCTTCTCCGCGATGATGATGGCGGGGCTGGACGGGATCAAGAACGCCTATGAGCCCGCCGCACCGATCGACAAGGATCTCTACGAGCTGCCGCCCGAGGAGGCCAAGGACGTCGCGCAGGTGCCGTCGAGCCTGAACGCGGTGATCGACCGCCTCGAGGCCGACCACGACTATCTGCTCGAAGGTGGCGTCTTCACTCCCGACCTGATCGAGACCTGGATCGCGCTCAAGCGCGAGAACGAGATCGACCCGCTCCGGCTGCGCCCGCACCCCTTCGAGTTCTCCCTCTACTACGACTGCTGACCGCCATGGTTCCCCGACCCGCGACCTCGGGTCGGGGAACCATGATCAGGCCCTCGGACGAAACACGCTGTCGACAGCCCGGCGGGTGCGCTCGACGACTAGTGCTTCGGGGCGTTTCCGGTGACTTGCCGGTAGCCCCTTGCGGTGATCCGGCCCAAAGCCGCTTTGACGAGTCCGAACACCGCACCCTGCACCGCGCCGGCTACCAACACCTCACGGATGTTGCGATCCAGCGCGGTCGGGTCGGGTGCTTCGTCCTCGTCGGAGACAGCGCGCCAGATGCGGTTGAATATCGCGCCGGCCAGCGCGCCCCCCAGGACACCGCTGACCAGGCTCACCAGCTCGTACACCACTCCACTGCGCGCACTCCCGAGCTGGGCGCCGTTCACCCGGTCACGGATCAACGCGACTCCGGAGTCGATCGGCCTGGTGGCCCACCGGTCCCTCGGCGCCTGACTGACCGCCTGACGAGCCCGCTCAGCGACCCCGAGGGCCCGGTCGCGCAGCTCACCACCACGCTCAGCGACCCGAACCTTCACCTCCTTGCCGCGTTCAATCACCTGGTCCCGCAGCTCCATGTCGCCCCGAGTCATCGACTCTACCTCCTTAGCGTGCCGCCGGCTTCAAGCCAGACATACCCGGCGACCAGCCTTTTACACCCGGACTCACCCCCGGGGAGCGGGATCGTCGCGTCGTCGTCGGCCGGGTGGACTGCGGCGCTTCCAGTGGCTGCTCGACAGCCGGGTAAGATCGACGCATGGGCCGTCACCGGGCCGTCGGACGCCAGGAAGCCTATTCCAGGCTGTGCCAGCATGGTTCCTGTGATGTCACAACCGAAGGAGCCGTTCGATGTTGTCCCTCCCACCCGAACTGGCTGATCTCGTCGAGCGACTCCGAGCGAAACTCGTGGAGATCAACGGCTCCGAGCAGACCTGCATGGCCAACGCGGTGGCCGGCGCATCGCAAGGCAAGAGCCTCCCGGAAGTACAGGCGATCATGGCCAGGTGCCGGCAGGCTTCAGCTGCCGCCGCCGCAACAGCGATCGACACCTTCCGCCATGAGTGTTCCGAGTTCGGCGCGCGAGCCACCTCGTCGACCAGGGCGGCGATCCTTGCTGCTACCGCCAAAAATGTCTCGGAGTTCTGGGCCAAGTCGGAGAGCCTCGTCGCTGCCTCAGCGTCTGAGGCAGCCTCCCAGCTCCCGGCCCAAGGACTCGACAAGACCACACAATCGATCAAGAACATCTGCAGCGACCGGGCATCGTCGCTCAACCACTACTTCGAACAACTCACCACCTGACCAGGCTGGACAGGGTCAGGTCTTCAGATGCGCGCCGACGTCCAGCGGAGGCATTCCGCGACGTGCTCCGTGGCGTCATGCCACAGCTGGTAGCGCGCGGGAACAGCGGGGCACCATCGCGCCAGCACCCCGAACTCAACAGCAGGGCTGCCCGAAGTTGGGAGCACTGCCGTCGAGTTCGGGACTGCGGGGCTGGTCAGTGCGCGGGCGGCAGCGGGCAGATGAGTCCCGTGGGGTCCGTTAGGAGCGGGATGGGACCTGTAATGCCGATGCAGAAATGCAACTGCTGCACCATGATCGTTCGGTAGTTCGCCGCCTCGGTCGCGACCGGTGTGTATGCGGTGGGTACGCCCAGGCCGGTGCCGACGTCGGGCAGTGGCTTGCCGGTACGGTAGCCCGAGAAGATCATGGTGGCCGAGCCGAGGCCGTTCACCAGGACCTGCGGGCCGTACACCCGGCCCGAGTAGTACTTCTGCGGACCGGTCGTGGGGTAGGTGTAGTCGACCTGTACGAGCGGGTTGGACGCTCCGTTGTCGACCGTCCAGTGCACGGCGTCGCGCGAGTGCGCGTAGCCGATGAAGTGGTATGCGTCGCTGTCACCGTCCTGGCAGTTTCCTCCGGAGAAGAACAGGCCGTAGGAGCCGTCGAGCTGCCTCAGGATGGTGCCGTTCGGTCCGACGTAACGGAACCCGCCGATGCCGGCGTTGTCGTTCGGGTTGTTCAGTCCACTGACGGCACCGCCGTCGGTGAAGGTATTCCCGTCAGCGGTCGTGGCGATGCGGAGCTCGGTGCGGTCATAGTTCGCATTTTTACTGGTGTAGGGCTGGGACTGCGAGTTGGTGCAGAGCTTGGTCGGGTCGAGACCCGCCGCAGGCGAGGACTTGGACCCCTTGACCTTCTTCAGGTAAAGGATCTCCGTGGGGTTGGTGAGAGGGTTGGTGCCCGTGCCAGGGACCACGCCGAGAATGCCATCGGGGTTCTGCAGCCCCGAGGTCTGCGTTATCCCGGCAGGAACAGGTGTGGCCGTCGTCACCGGCTCGATGTTGTTCAGCCCAGAGAACCCGCCGGTGATGTCGTGGATTGTCAGCCCTCCGATGTCGCCCACCGACGAGACACGGTCGATCGTGTAGAGAAACGTCTTCGGTGTCGGCAGGGTCGGGACTGTCATGATGAACGGGTGGCCTTGGCCGTTATCGCCGTTGCCGGCGGCGTTCGTGGAGGAATCGTTGGCCGGGCAGGTACCGTTGAGGCGCAGCTTCACCCCATCGACGGACCAGGTCAGCCCCCCGTCGGTGGAGGTGCCGTGCGCGACCGCCTCGTCGGTGTCCTTGATCCGATAGTCGAAATAGCCATCCAGCCTACCACCCGGGCCCCGCCTGATTTGTGGGAAGTAGTAGGGCTGCATGAGGTTCGTGCCGGGATTGTTCTGGAGTGTCCCGCCGGGGAAGGTGTCGCACAGTCCCTTGTTCTGGTGATCGAGGGTCGCCGGTCCTTGGCCGAGTGTCCACGGCCCGTTCGTTACCCACGCCGGCTGGGGCAACCCGCTGGGAGACCACTGCACCGTGAGAGGGAATAGCCCTCCGAACGACGGCGGCGATGGCGGGTCGGCCATGGCTGTGCCAACGGTGAGGACCAGGGCGGCCAGGCTGGCGCCGGCGACCAGGAGTAGGTTTCGCTTTCGCATGCACTATCCTTTGCAGCACAGGGATGCCCGGACCGCTGTCCGGGCACATACGCCAGTGGCAGGCGGTCAGTGGTGTGCCACCACGCCGTCACTGATGTCTTGCTCGCAGAGACTCAGCCGAGCAGGTGACCGGGAGCGGACATTCCCGCGCACGGATTCCATCGAGAAATGCTGCGTCCCGAAGGTGAACGGAAAAAATCCAGCAGTCGATCAGAGGATTGCAACAAACCCCACAGGGGACCGCTAGGTGGTAGCACCGAAAGACACGTGATCGTGGGCTGTCCGAGCTGAGGACCGGCCAGCCACCCGGCCACGGCCCGCCACCCGCAGACTCCGCGGAAGTGGCGGCATCCCACTCGGTGGCCTTCGCGACCTTACCCGACGCCGGCGCTCGTGATCGAGCAGCACGCCCATCGGATCGACGCGACGGGGTGCCCGTCTCGCGACAGGCCACCACCCCGCGTGCTGTCGGTAAGATGACTGTTAAGCGTGGTTGACCACGGTCGACAACGCGACGCGCAGACGTGGACGACCGCAGGTTGAGACCTCTGACCGCATGGCGGGCGCAGTCTCAGCTGAGGCTCACGCGTGATCATCGTCAGCGAGCCGTCAGACGCTAAGAGCCCGGGTCGATCCACACCAGCGCGTAGCGCCACAGTTCAGAGGCGCCTGACGGCACTCCTCGGCACGCGGACGCACGGTCGATCAGCGCTCACACTGAATGAGCGTCCTAAGATCAACGAACTCGTGTCCCCGCCCCGGGATGGCCCTAGGGCTGAGCGCGAAAGTGATGGGCCGCCGAGGGCGCGGGTATCCCGTCGCATCGGCACCGGAGGCATAGCCCGCTCCGAGACAAGCTCGCCGACACGACGGGATACCCGCTTCCGTCCCTCCTGTCCCGCGGCGGACCAACACCTTCACAGCGGGCAGGGGTGATCTTGATACGTGTCCTTCGCGTCTCCGGTCACGAAATCACCGCCGATAGCCAGTACGGGCCGGGCTACAGGCACGTCATGTCGCCTAACCGGGCTGGAAAGGTGCACAAGCATCCATGAGACCGCAGGCGCCGGGCGCTCAGTGGGCTGGAGTGCTGCTACTACCCGTGAGGGCGCCGACGAGGCCCGTGACCGGGTCGGTGGGCGCAGCCGGCGAGCCCGAGCCCGGATCCGAACCACCACCCTGACCGCCCGGCTCGGCCATCGCCGAACTCGCGGCCATCATCTCCAAGCCCGCCACTCCCGAGGTGGTAGCCAGCACGAGAAGGGGCAAGACCGCTGCCCTGGTCGGCTCACGCACCGCGCCATACTCCATAGTTGCTCCTTGTAGTCATCTGACCCTGTCCGGTCACTGCGGTTGATATCATCCTTCCCCGAGTGCCGCCTTTCCGGGGTGCGCCAAACCCCGACGTGCAGCGCCGGTTTTACAGCTCGGGGTCGACGCACACGTAACCGATGTGGTGCCGACTTCGGGTGCAGCGGGCAGCGGACGACTCGCTGATCAGCCGCAGCCCGCGGGCGGCGAGCAGCTCGCGGGCCAGGGCGTCCGGCGCCGGCTGGGAGACGGGCACGCCCGAGCTGATCCAGTCGACGATTGTCCCGAGCGCGGTGTCACGGTCAGGTTTGCGCAGCTCCAGCGTCCAGGTGGTGCCCACTGAGCAGCACCACACCGCAGCCAGCACGGGAGTCGGAGCCGCATCGCCCGAGGGGGCGCCTGGGTGCTCCGTATGGTCACGAGCGACCCTGCGGGAGGGTGGCGGCGACGGTCCCCCTGCACTATGTGATGAGTGTGGGATCATTTCGATCGGCCTCCAGGGCATTTGCGCACTATGAGTCCAAGCGGCTACCTAGTGGTGAACGCTGTGCGCCCACATGGTCATTCGCGATCAGTGGCTGGCGAGCCGCGGATGGAGGTGGAGTCCACACTCCACCGACGTCGCTGCGGCGGACCCCCGGCGCCCGGGAGGGGCGCGAGCGGACCGCGCTGCATGACAGAACACTCCAACGCCATGTGCCACCATGTATCGGGACGTTGTGGGCGTGGCCGCGCTGCTGGACCGCGCTCCGACCGTAACACTCGCCGGGGAGCGGTAGCCCGCATTCGCACCGGATGTGCGACCATGGCCGTATCGGCGCGCCCTCGGGTCACCCGCCGCTGAGCTTCAGCGACTACTGATCGACACCGAGAGCCTCACCCGGTTCCTGGTCGAGGTGTCCCGCTACGCCGCCGGCACGGTGGGTCCCGAGCTGTCGTGCAGCATCACCCTGAGCCTCCCACCGCAACGCCACGCCCCACGCCGTCGCCCATGGCATCGTCACCCGGATCAGCGGCGAGCCCCGCCCCGTCCGCGGAATGCGGACGAGTGGTAGATGGATCAGATGCCGAAGGAGCGCTCTACGACAGCGCGGGCTCGGCGGGTGGTGCGGCGGTACTCGTCGATCGCCTCGCCGGGGTCGTCATCCGCCGAGTACCCCAGCGCCCGGACCACGGCGGCCAGTTCCCGGCCGGAACTGGGCAGTTGGTCAACCTGCTTGCCCCGCACCAGGGTGAGCACGTTGCGGGTCTTGGTGGCGAGCTTCCAGGCCGCCAGCAGCACCTCCGCGTCGGCGCTGGAGAGCAGTCCGGCGTCGGCGGCGGCCCGCAGCGCGGTTCCCGTTGACGGGGTCTGCAGCGCTGGAACCTCATGAGCGTGCCGCAACTGCAGCAGCTGGGTGGTCCACTCCACGTCGGCCAGCCCGCCGCGGCCGAGCTTGGTGTGGGTGGTCGGGTCTGCGCCGTGCGGCAGTCGCTCGGCGTCGACTCTGGCCTTGACCCGGCGGATCTCGAGGGCTTGCCGCGCGGTCAGTCCGCCCTTGGGGTAGCGCACCGGGCCGATGACCGAGACGAACCGCTCCCCCAGCTCCACGTCGCCGGCCACCGGAGTGGCCCGCAGCAACGCCTGCGCCTCCCAGGGCGCCCCCCACTGGGTGTAGTAGGCCTGGTAGGACGACAGGGTGCGCACCAGTGGGCCGGAACGTCCTTCCGGGCGCAGCCCGGTGTCGACCACCAGGGGCGGATCCTGGCTTGGTGAGCCGAGCAGCTCGCGCACCGACTCGGCGACTGAGGAGGCGAAACGCACCGCGTCGGTCTCGTCCGCTCCAGCCACCGGATCACAGACGAACAGCACGTCCGCGTCGGAGCTGTAGCCCAGCTCCGCGCCGCCCAGCCGACCCATCGCGATCACCGCGATTCGAGCCGGCTCGAATCGCCTGCGCTCGATCTCAACGCGCAGTGCGACATCCAGCGCCGAGGTCAGCACCGCGGTCCACACCGAGGACAGCGCGGCGCACACCGCGTTGAGATCAAGCAGTCCGAGCAGGTCGGCGCAGGCGATCCGGAACAGCTCGTGGCGGCGCAGCGCCCTGGCGGCCGTCACGGCGGCGCCGGGGTCGCGGTGACGGCATGCGGTGGCCCGCAGCGACGCCGCTACCTCCGCCGGGTCACGGCCGGCCAGCTCATCCGGGTCAGCCAGGAGCCGCAGCGCCTCGGGCGCCCGGACCAGCAGGTCGGCCACCATCCGGGAGGTGCCGAGCAGCGCCATCAGCCGCTGCGCCACCGCGCCCTCGTCGCGCAGCAGCCGCAGGTACCACGGGGTGTCGTCGAGCGCCTCGGATACCCGTCGGTAGGCGGCCAACCCACGGTCGGGGTCTGGGGTGTCGGCGAGGAACTCCAGCAGGACGGGCAGCAGCGCGGACTGGATCGCGGCGCGCCGCGACACCCCGTCGGTGAGCGCCCGCAGGTGACCCAGGGCCCCCTGCGGTGAGGCGTAGCCCAGCGCTGCCAGCCGCGCCTTCGCCGAGGACTCCGAGAGCCGGTAGGCCTCAGTGGGTACCCTGGCCACCGCCTCCAGCAGCGGCCGGTAGAACAGCTTCTGGTGTAGCCGGCGGGCCCGGTGCGACTGCCGGGTGTGCTCCATCCGCAGCACCCCGAGAGCGTCGTGGGTCCCGTCCGGCCGCATCCCCGCGGCGCGTGCCAGCCAGCGCCACGTCGCAGTGTCGTCATCAGCCGGGAGCAGGTGGGTGCGGCGCAGCCGCTGCAGCTGCAACCGGTGCTCCAGCAGGCGCAGGAACCGGTAGGAGGCCGCGAGGTTCGCCGCGTCGTCCCGCCCGACGTACCCGCCCGCGCCCAGCGCGGCCAACGCCTTCACGGTGGACGCGACTCGTAGCGACTCGTCGCTGCGGCCGTGCACCAGCTGCAGCAGCTGCACGGCGAACTCCACGTCGCGCAGGCCGCCGTGGCCCAGCTTGAGCTCCCGGTCCACCAGCTCGGGCCGAACATGCTCAGCGACCCGGCGGCGCATCGCCTGGACCTCGGGCACGAAGTTCTCCCGGTCCGCGGCGGTCCACACCATGGGCGCGACGGCCTCCAGATAGCGGGCGCCGAGCTCGGCGTCACCAACGATCGGACGGGCCTTGAGCAGTGCCTGGAACTCCCACGTCTTGGCCCACCGGCGGTAGTAGGACAGGTGCCCCCCCAGTGTGCGCACCAACGCGCCGGCCTTGCCCTCCGGGCGCAGCGCCACGTCCACCTCAAAACACGCTGAGGCCAGCCGCATCATCGCCGAGGCCAGCTTGGTGGCTTCGGCCAGCTCGTCCTCGGAACCACCCACGAAGATCACGTCGACGTCGGAGACGTAGTTCAGCTCAGCCCCGCCGCACTTGCCCATCCCGATCACGGCGAGCCGGGGCGGTCGGCCGTCCGGAGCCACCTCAGTCACCGCGACGGCCAGTGCGGCGCGCAGGACGCCGACCGCGAGCTCGGCGAGCGTCTCCGCGACCCGCTCGAAGGGCAACACCGGCAGTTTGGGCTCCACCACGGCCGCGAGGTCGGCGGCCGCGAGCTCGGCGATCAGATCCCGGTAAGCGCCCCGCAGCGCCCGCTGAGCCGTGAGACCGGTCAGCGACGCCCGGGTCACCTCCAGGTTGCCTGACGACGGCTCGACGGACTCGGCGCCGACGGCGGCGAGCAGGCGCCGCACCGCCCGGCCAGCCCAGCCCGGCTGGGCCGCCGCTGAGCCGGCCACACCGCGCCAGCGCTCCGGGTTGGCGACCAGATGGTCCCCGAGCGCGGTCGACGAGCCGAGCACGCCGAGCAGCCGCCCGCGCGCCCCAGGGTCCCGGCACATCAACCCGTGCAGCTCGGCCCACCCGCCCCCGATGACCCCGTCGCCCATGGCGGCACCCAACCGGGCCAGGGTGTGCAGCGCCAGGTTCGGGTCGGGTGCCCGGGACAGCGCCCACAGGGCGTCCTCCGCATCCTGGCGGACAAGCCCGTGCCGCCACCAACCCAGCCGCGTCAGGGTATCCGCAGCGGCGCCGTCGGTGAGACCCAGCCGCGCCAGGGAAAGTGCGGTCCGCCTGCCCTCGGCCACCACGGCGCTCCGGCCGCTAGTGGCCCGGCAGTGGCGGAGCCGGACGGTCCCCTGACCCGACAGCCGGGGCCAGCTCCACAGATCGGACCGCTCGCGGCTGCCATGTCTCCACCAGGTCGACGCGCCACCCCGGCGGATCGGGAGAGGGTTGCGGCACGAACAGTCGGGTCCTCACCTTCGCCAGGTTAGCTCGTCTTCTCACGCGGCATCCGGAGCGAGCCGCAGGGCTCTCCCATCAGAGGTCGGCGCGTCGACCGACCGAAGGACTACCGACTGAAGGACTACAGGACGGGCAGGTAGGTGCGTAGCTCGTAGGGCGTGACGTGACGTCGGTAGTTGTCCCACTCAGCGCGTTTGTTGCGCAGGAAGAAGTCGAACACGTGCTCCCCGAGGGTCTCGGCGACCAGCTCGGAGCTCTCCATCTCCGCGAGCGCCTCGGAGAGGTTCTGCGGCAGCGGCGCGTAGCCCGCCGCCCGCCGTTCCTGCTCAGACAGCGACCACACGTCGTCCTCCGCGGCGGGCGGCAGCTCGTAGTTCTGCTGCACGCCACGCAACCCGGCGGCGAGGATCACCGCGTAGGTGAGGTAGGGGTTGCACGCCGAGTCCGGAGTGCGGATCTCCACCCGCCGGCTGGACGCCTTGCCCGGTGAGTACATCGGAACCCGGACCAGCGCCGAGCGGTTCGCGTGCCCCCAGCACACCGCGGTAGGGGCCTCTCCCCCGATGATCAGCCGCTTGTAGGAGTTCACCCACTGGTTGGTCACCGCAGTGAGCTCCCGGGCATGCGCCAGCACCCCGGCGACGAAGGCTCGGCCGGTGTGGGAGAGCTCGTAGGGGTCATCGTCGTCGTGGAAGGCGTTGCGATCGCCCTCGAACAGGCTCATGTGGGTGTGCATGGCCGAACCGGGCTGGGCGGTGTAGGGCTTGGGCATGAACGAGGCGCGCACCCCCTGGGTGATCGCGACCTCCCGCACCACGTACCGGAAGGTCATGATGTTGTCGGCCATGGTGAGCGCGTCGGCGTAGCGCAGGTCGATCTCCTGCTGGCCCGGGGCGCCCTCGTGATGGCTGAACTCCACCGAGATGCCCATCTGCTCCAGCGCCTCGATGGTGTACCGGCGGAAGTGCGGAGCGACGTCGTGGCTGGCCTGGTCGAAGTACCCACCGGAGTCGGCGGGTACCGGCTCGGACCCGTTGTCAGGCAGGTCACGCAGCAGATAGAACTCGATCTCAGGGTGCACATAGCAGGTGAAGCCGCCCATCGCCGCCCTGGACAGCGCCCGGGTCAGCACGTACCGCGGGTCAGCCCAGGACGGCGAGCCGTCGGGCATCGTGATGTCACAGAACATCCGGGCGGAGTAGTGCGCCCCCCGCGGGTTCTCCCACGGCAGCACCTGGAAAGTCGCGGGGTCCGGCTTGGCGATCATGTCGGACTCGTAGGCCCGGGCGAAACCCTGGATGGCCGACCCGTCGAAACCGATGCCGTCGGCGAAAGCTCCCTCCAGCTCGGCCGGGGCCACGGACACCGACTTCAGGTAGCCCAACACGTCGGTGAACCACAACCGAACGAACCGGATGTCGCGTTCCTCCAGCGTGCGCAGCACGAACTCCTGCTGGCGATCCATGCGCGCAGGGTAGAGGACAGTCGGTGACGGCACTGTGGTCCGCCCCCTACGATGCCCCTAGGATGACAGGGTGCGCCTTGCCACCTTGTTCGCCGCGCTGATCATCGCGCTGGTCACGTCCTGCAGCGGAAGCGGCGGGCAGAAAACCACCCTTCCCGACGGCGCGGCGCTGCTCGCCGACTCCGCCAAGGCGATGCGGGCGGTGACCACCACCCACTTCGCCGTCGACGTCCAGGGCAGCACACCAGGGGTACAGCTGCGCTCCGCCGACGGCCGGCTGACCCGGGAAGGTTCCGCGCAGGGCAGCGCCAGGGTGGACGAGGGCAGGCAGACCCTCGAACTGCAGTTCGTGATCATCGGCCAGACACTCTACCTGCGTCCTCCGACCGGCCCGGTCCAGAAGCTGCCGTTGTCCTTCGCAGGCGCGGTGTACGACCCGTCGGCGATCCTGAACCCGGACAAGGGCATCGCTGCGGGGCTCGCCAGCGGTACGGGCGCCACCACCGAGGCTCGTGAGCAGGCCGACGGCGTGGACAGCTACCGACTCCGGGTGAAGTTCCCGGCACAGCCGCTCGGCGCGCTGGTGCCTGGGCTAGACCCGGACAAGACCAGCGAGATCTGGGTCGCCGCTCAAGGCTCACAGCTGGTCAAGGCCCAGTTCCCGACGAGCTATGGCACAGCCACTGTGCGGTTCTCCGACTTCGACGCTCCGGTCACGATCACCCCGCCGGCCTGATCACGGTCTGCTTCGATGAGCGCGACACCGACCCACCTCCGGCGTCGCGGGCTGGCATTGGGCGCTGGAGCACTGGCCACCCTCCTTGCCGCACTGGACGCCTACGTCGTGGTCAGCCTGCTGATCGACATCATCCGCGACCTGCAGGTGCCCGTGAACCATCTGGAGCGGGCCACCCCGATCGTCACCGGCTTCCTGCTGGGCTATGTGGCGGCGATGCCGCTGCTGGGGCAGGCATCCGACCGCTTCGGCCGGCGGGCACTGCTGCAGGCCAGCCTGGTCACGTTCGCGGCTGCGTCGGCGGTCACCGCGGTCGCGGAAACCCTGCCGGTGCTCGTGGGGGGGCGGACCCTGCAGGGCATCGCCGGTGGCGCGTTGCTCCCGGTGTCCATGGCGCTGGCCGCCGACCTGTGGCCAGGTCGGGGCCGGTCCACCGCATTGGGTGCGCTGGGCGCCGCTCAGGAGCTGGGCAGCGTGCTGGGCCCGCTGTACGGCGCCGCGCTGGCCGCGCTGGCCGGTTGGCGCGCCGTGTTCTGGGTGAACGTCCCGCTCGCGCTCGCCGCGGTGGTGGCGGTACAGCTGGCTGTTCCAGCCAAGCCTCGGCCGGTTGGGTCACAGCGCCGGGTGCGGCTGGACCTCGTGGGCGGCGGCTTGCTGGCGCTCACGCTGGGGCTGCTGGTGGTCGGGCTGTACAACCCTGACCCCGACCATGGGGTGCTGCCGTCATGGGGATGGTCGGTGCTGGGCGCGGCGACGGTGACCGGGGTGGCGTTCGTGCTGTGGGAGCGGCGGGCGACGGTGCGGCTGCTCGACCCCCTCGGCGTGCGGTGGCGGGTCTTCCTCGCGTCACTGGGGGTCAGCCTGGCGGCCGGAGCGGCACTGCTGGTGACCCTGGTGGACGTCGAACTGTACGCGCAGACCGTGCTGGGCCGCGAGACCGCCGCCGCGACCGCGATCCTGGTCCGGTTCCTGGTAGCGCTGCCCGTCGGGGCGCTGGTCGGGGGACTGGCGGCGAGCCGGGTGGGCGACGCGGTGGTGACGCCGGCGGGGATGTCGCTGGCCGCCGCCGGTTACCTGCTGATCGCGCGATGGCCGGCGGATATCGTGGCCGCGCGCCACGATCTCGGCTTCCTCACCCTGCCCCGACTCGACTCCGACCTGGCTCTGGCCGGCTTGGGGCTCGGCCTGGTGATCGCGCCGCTGTCCGCGGCGGCGCTGCGCGCGACCCCGCCCGACCGGCATGGCGTGGTGTCCGCCGCGGTGGTGGTGGCCCGGATGACCGGCATGCTGGTAGGCGTCGCCGCGCTGTCCGCCTGGGGCCTGCACCGCTTCCGCGAACTCACCGCCAACCTGGCCACCCCACTACCCTTCGGCGTCAGCGCGCGGGTGTACCAGCAGCAGCTCGCCGGCTACCAGCTAGCCCTGCAGGCTGCCCTCCGTACGCAGTACAAGGAGATCTTCCTGCTCACCTCGGGAGTGTGCCTCCTGGGTGCCCTCGGCGCCCTGCTGATCGGCCCTGGGCTGATCGGCCGTGGGCTGGTCGGCGACGCGCGTACTCACCAGGCAGCTCACACGACACAGAGCGTCGCGCGCTTGGGCAGGACGAGCCGCACCAGGTAGTCGGACACCGCGTCGTCCACGCACTTCACGCCCTGCAGCACGACGGTGTGCCGGTTGCCCTCGAAGGTGACCAGCTTGCCGCGAAGCCGGCGGGCCAGCTCCACGCCAGCCTGGTACGGGGTGGCCGGGTCGCCGGTCGTGGAGACCACCAGCACCGGCGACAGCCCCTCCACCTGCGGCTCGGTGGGCTCGCCGGTCGGCGGTACCGGCCAGAAAGCGCAGGCGTCCCGAGCCGCGGACGGCGGGTGCCCGTCGTCGAGGAAGGGCGCGGCCTGCCGGTAGAGCCGGTCGGCCTCCCAGACCACCGCCGGATCCGTCACCGGGGGGTCGTCTACGCAGCGGACCGCCTTGAAGGCGTCCTGACTGCCGGAGTAGCCGTGCTCGTCACGCTGGTAGTAGATGTCGGCCAACCTCAACAAGGTGGAACCGGTCCCGTTGGCCAGCTCGGTGAGGCCCCGGTTGAGCACCGGCCAGAGCTGGTCGGTGTACAGCGCCTGAATCGTGCCGATGGTCGCGTCGGAGTAGGACAGCTTGCGGTCACCGACCGGCCGCGCCGCGATGGTCAACGGCAGCAGCAACTGCTGGAACCCGTGGTTGGCCTGGTCCTTCGGGGTGCTGCCGAGCCAGCAGTGGGACTGCGCGAGACACCAGTCGACGAAGGCGTCGAACGACTGCTGGAACCCCGCACCCTGGTTCACCAGACTCTCCACCAGATTCTCATTCGGGCCAAGCACGCCGTCGAGCACCATCGCCCGCACGTTGCCCGAAAACTGCTCGGCGTAGGAGATACCGATCCGGGTGCCGTAGGAGTACCCCAGGTAGTTGATCTTCTCGTCACCGAGGGCGGAGCGCATCACGTCCATATCCCGCGCGACATCTCTGGTGCCGGCGTTGGCCAGCACATCCATGCCCGCACGCTCGGCACACAGCGCGGCGTAGGCGCGGTTCTGGCTCTCCGTCTGCGCGATGCCGGCCGGCGAGGTGTCCAGGTCGACGTCGAGCCGCTCGGCATCCTCCTCCTGGGTGTTCCGACAGATGATCCTCGGCTCGCTCGCGCCGACACCGCGGGGGTCGAAGCCGACCAGATCGAAGCGACGGCCCAGATCGGTGCCGGCCACCGCCGTGGCCAGCGACGCGACCGCGCCCATCCCCGAGGCGCCCGGGCCACCGGGGTTGACCAGCACGGAACCCAGCCGCGCCGGCTGGTCGTCGGCGGGGCGGCGGAGCACTCCGAGCCGTGCGGTGCGCCCATCCGGATGAGCGTAGTCCAGTGGCACCTCCACTCGGGTGCACCGCAGGTCAGGGTCCGCGAAGGACTGTCGATCGCGGTCGGTGACGGCGAAGTCCGCGCAGCCGCTCCAGGTCAGTCGCTGGCTGTAGAACCGCTCGAGGCCTCGGGGCACCCGCCCTGCGGGGCCGGCCTGGTACCGGTACACGCCGGCGTCCGAATGTGATCCCGCGACGTCGGCGGACTGGCGAGCACCCTCGGCCTCGGCGGCGCAACCGCTGAGGACAAGCGCGATCACCAGGACGGCGGTCGAACGCAACAGGCGCGGCATCCGGCAGATCCTAAGCCGCCTCCGCCAGGCGGCCCTTGGCGCACTCACGAGGAATGATGAGGGCATGCCGCAGCTGCGCCTGGCGCTGGCCCAGGTGAACCCGTGCGTGGGTGACGTCGCGGGCAACGCCACGATGATCGCCGCGCGCTGCCGGGAAGCCGCCGACGCCGGTGCGCATATCGTGGTGTTCGGCGAGATGGCGCTGACCGGCTACCCGGTGGAGGACCTGGCGCTGCGGGAGTCATTCGTCGCCGGGTCGACGCACGCCCTCCGAACACTGGCGGCGCGGCTCGCGCGGGACGGCTTCGGGAAGCTGGCCGCCGTCGTCGGATATCTGGACTCCGACGCCCATGGTCCTCGCGACGCGGCGGCGGTGTTGTACCGGGGGCGGGTGGTAGCCCGCCAGTTCAAGCACCACCTGCCCAACTACGGGGTGTTCGACGAACGCCGGTACTTCGTCCCTGGCACCACCTTGACCGTGTTCCGGCTGCACGGTCTGGAGATCGGGATGGTGATCTGCGAGGACATCTGGCAGGTGGGCGGTCCGATCACCGCGCTGGCACGGGCCGGGGTGGACCTGCTGGTCGCGCCCAACGCCTCCCCCTACGAACGAGACAAGGACGACACTCGGCTGGCGCTGGTGGCCCACCGCGCCACCGAGGCGGGTGCGCCACTGGCCTACGCCAACCTGGTGGGAGGCCAGGACGAGCTGGTCTTCGACGGCGACTCGATGCTGGTCGACGGGCGTGGAGAGCTGCTGTTGCGGGCACCGCGGTTCACCGAGCAGCTCCTGGTGGGTGAGCTGGACCTGTCCGGCGGGTCGGCCAGGACAGTAGGCCGGTACGCCGGGCTCGACGTTCGCCGGGTAGTCCTCGCCGACGACCCCCTGCCGGCCTACCCACCTGGGCCCGCCGTGCCGGTGGCCGAGCCGCTGTCCGAGGAGGCCGAGGTATGGAACGCGCTGATGACGGGCCTGCGGGACTACGCGCGCAAGAACGGGTTCGGCTCGGTGGTGCTCGGGCTCTCCGGCGGGATCGACTCCGCGGTGTGTGCCGCGCTCGCGGTGGACGCGCTGGGCGCCGACGCGGTGTACGGGGTCTCGATGCCCTCGTCTTATTCCTCGGCGCACTCTCGATCCGACGCCGCCGACCTGGCCGAGCGCACCGGCCTGCACTACCGGGTACAGCCGATCGGGGACATGGTCGACGTCTTCGTGCGCCGGCTCGGCCTGTCCGGAGTCGCTGAGGAGAACGTGCAGGCCCGCTGTCGGGGGGTGACCTTGATGGCGCTGTCCAACCAGCATGGCCATCTGGTGCTGGCCACCGGCAACAAGTCCGAGCTCGCGGTGGGGTACTCGACGATCTACGGCGACGCGGTCGGTGGATTCGCGCCGATCAAGGATGTGCCGAAGACCGCGGTGTGGGCGCTGGCGCGGTGGCGCAACGCCGTGGCCGAGAAACGGGGTGAGACCCCGCCGATCCCCCCCAACTCGATCAGTAAGCCGCCCTCGGCTGAGCTTCGTCCCGGCCAGCTCGACGCCGACTCGCTGCCCGACTACCCGCTGCTCGACGAGGTGCTCGACGACTATGTGGAGGAGGACCGCGGTTTCAACGACCTGGTGGCGGCGGGTTTCGCGTCGGAGCTGGTCGAGCGCATCGCGGCGCTGGTGGACGCCGCGGAGTACAAACGCAGGCAGTACCCGCCCGGAACGAAGATCACCTTGAAGGCCTTCGGCCGGGACCGGCGACTGCCGATCACCAATCGCTGGCGCGAACGGGCCACGCCTTGACAACGTCGTCGAAGGAGCATCATGGCAATTCTGCACCCGCCTGCATCTCAGGAGGTGTCTCCCAGCCGTACCCCGGTCGTCGCTCTCGACCTGGATGTGGCCGGAGCTCGCCGCAGGATCTGGCTGAAGCTGGAGAGTCACAATCCTCACGGTTCTCTCAAGGACCGTACGGCGGAGACGCTGTGGGAATCCGTCCGAGATCGGGTGCATCCGGCGGAAGGCGTCATCGAGTCCACGTCCGGGAACCTGGGCATCGCGCTGGCGGCACGATGCGCCGACCGCGGCGTACCGTTCACCGCGGTCGTGGACCCACGCACCAGCCCGGCCTCGATCGCCATGATGCGACGTTACGGTGCACAGGTGGCCATGGTTCATCGCCTGGACTCCAGAGGTGGTTATCTGCTCAGCCGCCTGGAGTACGTCCGTGAGCAGATCCGGGCACGGCCCAATCTGGTCTGGTCCAACCAGTACGAGAACGATGCGAACCCCCGGGCGCACCGCGAGCGCACCGCGCCGGAACTGTGGGGCCAGATCCGGCGTCCGGCCACGGTGATGCTGGCGGTCTCCACCGGTGGCACGTTGGCGGGTTTTCACCAGTTCGCCCAACGGCAGGGGGTTCCCTGGACCGTCGTGGGGGTGGACGTCGAGGGATCCCTGGCGCTGTCGGACGAGATATCCGGAAAACGCGTTCTGACCGGCATCGGGTCCAGCCAACGGTCCGCCTTTGTGCGGTCCGGGGCGGCGCCGCTGGTCATCGTCTCGGCTCATGAAGCCGTGGCGGCATGCCTATGGGTTCTGGATGTGGCGGACATCGCCCTGGGCGGTAGCTCTGGGGCGCTGGTAGCGGCCGCGCTGCGATGGTTCCGTCTGAACCGCCACGACGACACCGATATCGCTGTGGTATGCCCTGACGGCGGTGACCGCTATCTCGGCACCGTTTACTCCGCCGTGTGGCGGAAGGAGAACATCGCCGTCCACCCGCACACTCCGAGGATCGGTGTGCTGCGCGTACACCGCGAACACCGGGAAGCGAACAGTGCACGATGACCGAGAGCGTCCTGTTCCTGAACAGATCCGCTGTCGAGACGTGCGTCGCGGCACTCGACCTACCCGCGGTCCTCGCAGAGATCCTCCGTGACCATACCGCACAACGCGCAGTCATTCCGAAGGAAGGCTACCTGGCCTGGACGAACTCCAGTGGCGCCTATTGTAGGTCCATCACCATGCTCGGCGGTCTTCAGCGCAGCGCCGGCGCGGTATACGGACTCAAGGTGATCAATGCGGCGGTGAGCAACCCGCAGTACGGCCTGGAACGGGCCGGCGGTTTCACCTTCCTGTTCGATGCGGAAACGGCACGACCGAAGGTCATCGCCGAGGCCGGCTATCTCAGCGCTGTCCGCACGGCCGGCTACAGCGTACTGAGTATCGAGCAGCTCGGGCCGGCCTCGTGGGACTCGGTATCCATCCTCGGATGCGGCACGCAGGCCGGAGCGCATGTCGACCTGCTGGTGAGACACTTCCCCGGCTTCAGGGCCCTGCACGTGTTCGACCTCGACCGGGGGCGGGCCGAGCAGTTCACGGAAAAGATCACCGAGAAGTACCCGGCGCTGCGGGTCCGAGCCACCGGCTCGGCTCGGGCCGCCGTACACGCGGCTTCGCTGGTCATCACCGTGACGACGAGCAGCGCGGCATACATCCCCGCCGCGTGGATCGAGCCGGGTAGCTTCGTTGCGCACGTGTCCCTGGACGACCTGATGGCGGATGTCTTCCAGTCGGCCCAAGCCCTCTACGTCGACGACGTGGACCTGGTGCGGGATAACCCCCGACGCATTCTCGGCCAGCTGCTCCAGGAGGGGACCGTGTCCTGGCCGGCCGGTGACGCGTCTCCCGGAGCCGGCTCGTCGAAGGCCGCGACGATCACCGGAACGTTGGGCATGGTGCTGGAGGGTCGGTGCCCCGCCGTGCGGCCGTCCACGGGCTACGTGGTGAGCAACCCCTTCGGCATGTCGATCCTCGACGTCGGGTTGATCGCCGCCGTCCACCGGCAGACTCGTCTGCTGGGACTGGGGCAGGTACTGGAACTGCACTGAGGAGAGCCCGATGGAACGGATGGTTGGTGCCCCGAAGCCCGCGCCTGAGACCGGTCTGTTCTCGCTCAGCGACGTGGACCCAACCGAGATCCACCGTCTCGTGGAGCGATCCACCGAACTGTTTCACGACCCCGGCGCGCACGGCCGCCCGCTGGCGGACACCGACATCGGTGTGCTCTTCACGAAGACCTCCACTCGAACCCGTACCGCTTTCTCCGTCGGCGCCCGTCGTCTGGGCGCCTCGGTCATCAGCTACGGCCCCGGGGACCTGCAGCTCAATACCGGCGAGTCGGTGCGGGATACCGGGCGGATCCTCGGGGACATGCTCGACGGTGTGGTGGTGAGGACGGCGGGCCCACTCAGCGAGCTCCGCGAGCTTTCCCGGCACGGCCGTGTCCCGGTCGTGAACGCCATGGCAGCCGAGGAGCATCCCACTCAGGGCATCTGTGACCTGGCCACCATGCGGTTACACCTGGGCGAGCTGACCGGGGTGAAGGTGCTCTACATCGGTGAGGGGAACAATACGGCGGTAGCCTTGACCCACGGTTTGGCCAGCGTCGGCGGGAGCATGCTCACCCTTGCCACCCCGCCCGGCTACGGCATCACCGAACACGAGCTCAACAGCGCCAAGGCGGCAGGAAGCCGAGTCGGCGCCCAGATCACACCGGTGTTCTCGATGGACCACCTGCCCCCCGACATCGACATCGTCTACACCACCCGCTGGCAGACCACCGGGACCGCGAAAGCCGACCCCGACTGGCGTGAGCTGTTCCGCCCTTTCCATGTCAGCGAGGAACTCTTGGCCCGGTGGCCGGCCGCACTGTTCATGCACGACCTTCCCGCCCACCGAGGGGACGAAGTATCCGGGAACGTACTGGACGGCGAGCGTTCCATAGCGTGGAGCCAGGCAGCCATGAAGCTGGCCAGCGCCATAGCGGTCCTGGAGTGGTGCATGCCGCGCGCGCGCCTCCAGCGTCGGTCAGGCAGCCGAGCGAGTGGTCACAGGCCCCGCCTGGAGGACCGGGGTGCGGCGCCTGGCGTGCGGATCTTTGAGTATCGCCACCTCCTGCCCGCTGATCTCCGTCCGCCTCGAAGACCACACGTCTTCTTCGACCCGGCGGACACGGAGGTGGGCATCTGGGCCACCGTCGATCTCATCAGGCCAGGGTGTACGGTCCTCGACCTGGGCTCGGGTAGCGGTGCCGCCGCGTCAGCGGTGGCAAGGGCGGGCGCTGGGCATGTCCATGGTCTCGACATCTCCGGTGACAGCGTGCTCTGGGCATCCCAGCATTACGCCCTGGAGACCGAGAACACGCGAGTGACCTTCGGGGTCGCCGACTACGCGCTTCTCGCTCCGTCCCAGTTGCTCGGCAACTGCCCGTTTGACTCGCCACCCGCCGTCGTCGCGGGCAACCCTCCGTACGTTCCCGTGCCACCACAGGCAGGTGCCAAGAAGCTTTCCATCGACGGCGGACCCGATGGCCTTCACTTGGTCCGGCTGATCGTGCGTCACGCGGCCGACATGGGGTCCGACCTCGGGATCACTATCGGCAGCTACTCTTCGCCGCGCGCCGCGGCGTCCCTTCTTCACGAATCCGGCTACGAGATCTCACGTGTCACATTGAGCGCACTACGACTCGGGGACTACACGTTGAAGAACATCGAGAGGGTACTCGAGCTAGAGGCTGAGGGCGAAGGCCCGTTACTCCGGGCGTACGACGGAGTCGTCTATTATCTCATTGTGGGACTCTCCTGCCAGCGAACCCGGAACACCGCGGGAGGCGCCATGCAGCCGACACTGGCGCCCGACGAGCTGCTCGCACTTCTCCGCCTGGCATGCAAGTCGCGGACTCCAGCCTTGGAAGCGCTCGACACCAGCCCGGTCGCATGCCCGGTCCCCGTTCGGATACTGGTCCTGCCTGACGAACCTCTGCGCCATCATTGCTAGCGAAGAACAGAAGGGTGGCCGGCGACAGTGAGACAACCATTGACCATCGGAGTCGAGGAGGAGTTCTTTGCGGTTGACCCCGGTACCCGCAGCCTGCTGACCGACACGCGGCCGCTTCTCGAGTCCGCTTACGCCAAACAGGTCGACCACGCGAACCCGAGCTACAGCGAAGAGCTACGACCATGCATGGTCGAAAGCAGAACGGGCATCTGCCGAGACCTGAACGAGGTGCGTGCCGACCTCCGCGACCTCCGCGGCAACCTGGTTCAAGCCGCCGGAGAGACGGGCAGCTGGATCGCTTCGGCTGGCTCCTTCCCACTGGCCGACTGGCGAACCCAGGGCTTCACCCCGAAACCACGGTTCGAGCACATAGCCAAGACCTACACGCGGCTGGCCGAAGAACATGTCATCTGCGCCTGCCACGTTCACGTCGGAGTCGAAGATCGCGACACAGCCATCCAGGTGATCGATCGGGTCCGCCCCTGGCTGCCCGTCCTCTCTGCGCTGTCCTCCAGCTCTCCCTTCTGGATGGGCGGAGACACCGGCTACGCCAGCTATCGCAGCATGATCTGGGAACGGTGGCCGATGGCGGGTACACCCCCTACGTTCCGATCGTTCGACCAGTACAAGAAGAGCGTGAAACTGCTCATCGATACTGGAGCCAGCGCCGATGCCGGCCAGATCTTCTGGGATGTCCGTCCCGGTACCAGGTACGAAACCGTCGAGTTCCGCATCGCGGATTCGTGCGCCACCATCGACGAGACCATCGTCCAAGCCGGACTGTCTCGCGCACTTGTACAAGAATGCCTGAATGAACTCAGCCGCGGAGATCCCTCACCCGATATCCGCACTGAGCTGCTGCGTGCAGCCAAGTGGCGCTCCGCCCGGTTCGGCCTCACCGACAGCCTTCTGAATCCAATTTCGGCCGAGCTCGTACCGGCCCATTCGCTCGTGGACCAGCTATTCACATACGTGCGCTCTCCCCTGGAGGAAGCCGGAGACTGGGACGAGATGACCAAGCTCGTCGAGCGTACGAAATGCCTCGGTTCCTCGGCTGAGCGGCAGCGGCGAGTCTTCTCCACAACCAACCGGTTAGCGGATGTGGTCGACCTTCTGGTGAGGGAGACGGCTACACTGTAGCTTGTTCGACGACCTCGACGGGTGAAGAAACCATCAACCAGGAGGACCAGAGTGAGCCGAGAGCCCGAAGTTGTGATCACCGCGTATCCGGATGGTCCCTATCTCGTCAGGGGGGCGTACAGAATAGTCGACGAAGACGGGAATGAGATCGGGTTGACACGCCGAACGGTGGCCCTTTGCCGCTGTGGCCGCTCAGGCCAGAAACCCTGGTGCGACAGCTCTCATAAGTTGTCCAACTTCAGGACCCCGGCAAAGACCCCCCGCTCCTCACTTCCTCACAAGAAAGACGATCCCGGCGGGCGGCCGGGCCTTCTCTAAGCACGCAGCCCATTCGATCCAGCCTTCGTAAGCGACTCACGAGGTGACCGAGGCACCTCCAGGTCCACGAAGGGAAGGCTTCTTACGCGACCAACAGTCAAGCATGTACTGAGCGAACGCGGCGTCAATCCCCGCCCACGCCGAGGCTCCGAACAAGATGTCTCCCACCAAAGAGGGGTCCTGCTCGACCAACCCTCCCGCAAGATCGTGTAAGGCGACCATGTCGTGAATGGAGTCTGCAATCACGTGCTCATCGAAGAAACCAGTCGCATCGGCACCGTGCCCGAGCCTTCGAAGACCTTCGGCCACCAGTTTGTTCGAGAGGGCAGACGTCATCTCCGCAATGACCAGATGACCGACAGCGGCTCCCCGCAGTCGGCGGTGGAGCCCGAACATGGACATTAAGTTGGTAGGAGCAAGGGTTATTCCCGGGATTAGGCCCAGGTATGCGCCGTATCTGCTGTCGAGACCCATCGCATCCATAGTGGTTCGAAACAAGACGGCGTGGACCCGTTCAGCCCTCCCGCACCCGTACTCGTCGAATTCTATCTCAACCAGAGCGGCCTTGGCTTTACCCTGTAAGCGCGGGATCACCCAGGAATGAGGGTCCGCCTCTTTGAGCTGGTAGGCGGACCGGTGAATGATGTAGTCCTTCAACTCGTCGGGCGTGGCCTTGTCTCGCAGGTATCTGGAGAGTGACGGACCAGGTTGAGCTGCAATCTGGTTCAGTGTCAACTTTACGTCCGAGGAGTCTCGCCACGCCTCGTCGCGGAAACACTCAAGGAGGCCCGACTCGAACGCCTCTTCAAGCCGCCCGCGCAAGCTGAGCAGCGAAGGGTTCCATTCCCACCGCGCATCGACGCCGGAAAAGCCCCGGTAGTGGATCTCGTAACAGGCGTAAAGGGCAAGGTGGAGGTCGTCATCCGCGAGTGGGTCGCCTTCGATGGGAGGAACCCCCTCCAGATCTCCGGGAGTGCCCACCAAAGCCTTGAACAGTATTTCGGTAATGGGTCCCCGGGGATTGGGCAAGGGGGGCTCCCAGCGCTCCGGTAACCCTGATACAGTCGATTCAGTGGTGACGGTCATCGAATGCCTCCTCATCACTGCGCCCTGCTGATGGATCATCGAACAGGCTGACAGATCGAACGGTTCGGGGTTGGATTCCAGCGGCGCCGACCGAACATGGCAAGTATGCCATCGGTGGAGCTGATGCATCGGGGACGCATCGCGTCCAGCCCGGCACACCGCGTCGGCGTGAGCCCGTGCACCAGCCGGTCCAGGTTTCACGGCCCGCCTACCCGACGCCAACGCCTTCGATCCCACCCCGCAGCGTGTGTGTCCTCCTCGACGTCGGCGCCGGCACCATCCGACACTGACCCCACTATGAGTCTCGTCGCACGCTGATGCCAAGCCCTGACAGTCGGTGCCACGCTTGTGATATAAGCGACCCAGCATGACCCGGGGACCGGCGAGCTACGACCGGCCTCGAGGGAGGACGGTCAATGATGACCACAGCTGCTGCCCGGCCCGCGCTGTACGGCGGGCCGGTGGGCCCCGACCAGAAGGTCAGGCGTATCCGCGTCCAGGATCTCATGGCGGCCAAACATCGCGGCGAGAAGTGGGCGATGCTCACCGCGTATGACTACTCCACGGCCGCGCTGCTCGACGCCGCCGGAATCCCCGTACTGCTGATCGGCGACTCAGCGGCCAACGTCGTCTACGGCTACGACACGACGGTACCGGTAACCGTCGACGAGCTGGTGCCCCTGGTGCGTGGCGTGGTCCGCGGCGCCCGCCGAGCGCTGGTCGTCGCCGACCTGCCCTTCGGTTCCTACCAGTCCTGCCCGACCCAGGCGCTGGAGACCGCCGCCCGGTTCCTTAAAGAAGCCGGCGCGCATGCGGTGAAGCTGGAGGGCGGCCGCCGAGTGGTGCCTCAGGTCGAGGCGCTGGTCGCGGCGGGTGTGCCGGTGATGGCCCACCTCGGGCTCACCCCGCAGTCGGTGCACGCGATAGGCGGCTACCAGGTGCAGGGTCGGGGCGAGTCCGGTGAGCGCCTGCTGGCGGACTCGAAAGCCCTGGAGGCCGCCGGAGTGTTCGCCATCGTGCTCGAAGTCGTCCCCGCCGAGCTGGCCGCGCGAGTCACCGCGGTGACGAGTGTGCCCACCATCGGGATCGGCGCCGGACCGGCCTGCGACGCGCAGGTCATGGTGTGGCAGGACATGGCGGCCTTCCACCCCGCCAGTGGCCCCGCACCGAGATTCGTCAAGGCCTACGCCAAGCTCGGCGACGGGCTACGGCAGGCCGCGAGCCACTTCGCCGAGGAGGTCCGCTCGGGCGCCTACCCGGGTCCCGAGCACACCTACCACTGAGCGAGGGGCTCAGACGCCGGTGATCCGGATCCCGGCGTGCGCGTGGTAACGTCTGTTGATCGCGACGAGGTTGGCGGTGAGTGCTTCCACCTGGCCGGCATTGCGCAGCCGCCCGCCGTAGATCCCTCGCACGCCGGGTATCGCCTCGGCGAGGGCGCACACCAGATCGGTGGCCTCCCGGTGCTCGCCCAGCACCAGCACGTCGATGTCCAGGCTGCTCACCTCGGGGTCGTCCAGTAGCGCAGCGGAGACGTGATGGAACGCGGCGGTCACCCGAGACTCGGGCAGCAGGGCCTGGGCCTGCTGGGCGGCGCTGCCCTCCGGCACCACCCGCGGGTACGGTCCCCGGTTGTCGAATCCGAGCGGGTTCACGCAGTCGATCACGATCGTGCCGGCCAGCGGCGAGCGCAGCGACGTGAGCAGCGGGGCGTGACCGTCGAAGGGAACCGCCACGAGGACCAGGTCCGACTCGGCGGCGCAGCCGGCATTGTCCGTGCCGCGCACCCGCCGCGAGCCAGCACGTTCCCGTAGCGAGGCTGCGGTGTGCTCGGCGCGGTCGACATCTCGGGATCCGATCAGCACCGACAGCCCGCCGAGTGCCCAGCGGTAGGCCAAGCCGCAGCCCTGCGGACCCGTGCCACCGAGAACCCCGATGGTGAGCGCTGACAGGTCGGCCTGGGTCACGGGCTGATGGCCGGCGGACGGCGGGGTATCGGATCCAGGCAGGACACCAAGACCTCCCTGGACTGCGGGTCGGACACCACGGCGTCATCACGATCTCGGTACACCAGCTCGCCGGTGGTGTCGATCTCGAGAAGATAGCCGGCCTCGGCGAGCTGACCCTCGTCCAGGTCGACCAACCGTTCGACGCGGCTGGGCACCACCCGGTAGACCGGCCACGGTAGATCGCCGTAGGTTTGATGGAACTCGTCGATGAGGTAGGTCATCTGCTGCTGCCAGGGTAACGGCATCTCCTCAGCCAGCGACCGGGGCAGCACGACATAGCCCTCGTCGACCCCGAGCTTGGCCAACTCGAGATGGTCCCGTAGCGGGGTGGCTGAGGCCGGCCGACCGGCCGGTCGCGGGATCGGATCCGACGCGTACACCTTCACCTCCGGATGTCAGGCCTTCGCGACCGGCACGCCGGGCCGGACCGCGAGCGGCATCAACTCGTACTCATCGAAGCTCACAGCCCGCTGCCGCAACGGCACCGTCTGGTTCGCCGCCTCGACCATGCGGCCGTTACCCAGGTACATCGCGACGTGGTGGATGCTATCGGGGTTCGAGGTGTTGTAACCCCAGAACAGCAGGTCCCCCGGTTGCGCCTGACGTACCGGTAGCTGGGTGCCGGCCCAGTACTGCTGCGCCGCCACCCGGGGCAGGGTGACCCCGGCCGCCTGGTAGGCCCGCAGCATCAGACCTGAGCAGTCGTAGGCGTTGGGTCCGGTGGCGCCCCAGACGTAGGGCTTGCCCACCTCACCCAGCGCGAACCGCATAGCCCGCCCGGCAACCTCGGAGGCTTCCCCTGGTGGGAGTGGCGCGGTGCAGGACACTCGGGTGAACTCCGTGACGTCCCCACCCACCGCGCCGATCACGTTGACGGCCAGCGGTTCCCACTGGTGGTAACGCTCCGGGAAGGCCGAACGCTCGATATCCTGCGCGGAGTCACCTGGCCGCTGGGTCTGCCAGCCAGGCACCTTCAGCATCACGTCGTAGAACTTGTTGATCTCGTAGCCGGGGTCCGTCACCTGAGCGGCGGTGCCCCACCCCTGCGATGGGCGCATCTGGAAGATGCCCAGTGAGTCCCGGTCGCCATAGTGCAGGTTGTGCAGCCGGGACTCGGTCATCCCGGCCTGGATGGCAACCTGCCAGGCCCTCGGCGGCAGCCGGCGCTGCTTGCCGATCGCGATGATCTGCTCGACGACGGCTCGTTGCTCCGCATCGAGGTCGCTGACCCGGACGGCCACCCGTGGCGCTTCCCTCGGATCGGTGGCCGCGAGAACCGATCCGCACGGCGCGCCGAACACGAAGTCGCCGGAACCGACGCCGCCGAGCAGGGCAGCGATCGCGGCCACCGCGATGAGGCCGCCGAACACACCGACGATCAGCAGCCCGACCAGCCACCGCCGCATCAATCAACCCGCCCGCTCGTAGCCGGCCACCCGCCAGCCGGCGGGAGTGGAGACCAGCAGCAGCCGCAGCACGACGGCGGTGGTGGGCACGTCCACCTCAGCCGAGCCCGCACCCGCGCTGACCGTCCTCGGCGCCTCGATGATCTGGGCGACCGGCACGTTCGCCGGGTCAACCGACTGGAGTTGGGGGAACAGGTCGTCAGTGGTGTAGGGCCGCAGCTGCTCGGCCCACCGCGCCGAGGTGATGCCCGGCGGAACGGTGAGAAAGGCCTTCGCCCACGAGCGCGCGACGGTGAGCGCGGCGGCTGGGGCCGGGATGCTCGGGGAGGGCACCTGAGGACGGCGGGCGGCGCCGACCTCGCCCAGCGCTGAGGACGGCACCGGGGCGAGCGAGCCGGCTCGCGGGCTCTTCGACGGCGCTGCGGGGACCGCGCCGGCCCGGCTCTCGGGCAGCGCCCGCTGCGCTCCTATGGTGATCACGACCAGCGCCAGCACGGTTGCCGCGAGGTGCTTGGGGGAACGCAACGGGGCACCCCAGAATCTGCGGTAGACGGCCGCGCGGCCGCGGTGGGTGCGGATCGGCACGGAGGTCTCCCCAGTCAGTCCGCAGTCCGGACGCTGTCACCAGCGGTGCTTTCCACGCCGACCTCGAGGCCGGCTGACGGCCGGTACACAACCCATACCGGGCGCCCGGCCACCTCTTCCAGCTCGGCCTGGCGCGGCTCGCCGCGCGGATCGCTGACCGCCGAGGGCACGTACACCGGGTCCTCGCCAGCCCGGGCTCGGCTTGTCGCGGTGATGCTGAATCCGGCCGGCAACGCCGCCAACCGATCCGGCCGCGACGTGCTCTCACCCGACCCGGTCAGCGCCGTCTCTCCGCTGCCCGATCCCGAACCGCCCGACCCAGAACCGCGCCATCCGGAACCGCCCGACCCAGAACCGCCGGGACCACCAGCGCCGAGCGCCGGGATCACCGCCGGAGCGCCGCCTCGACGGTCCAACCGCTCGGCCGCGACCACCACCGGCGCGCCGGCCTCCGGTCGCCCGCGACTGCCGGCCGCCGAGTCCCCGGTCGGTGCGCCCGAATCAGCCTCGGTACCGCGGGCCTCCTCCCAGAACCGCTCGGATGGGGTGGCCTCGGCACCTGCCCTACGCCGCCGCAGCCGGGCCAGCGCACCCGGTGGCGCGGCGGGTAGCGCACCACCCACCGCACCGACCGCGAACTCCGTCATCTGCCACATCCGTCGGATCGGGCGGGCTAGCAGCAACATCACCAGCGTGATCATCCCGGCGAGCAGCATCTGCGCGAGCACCGAGATGGTGCGGGACGGATCGAACACCCACACCATCACCAGCGTGTGCAACGCGGCCAGCGTCGAGAGCACGACGATGTTGAGCAGCGCGGCACCGACAGCGCGGCCGACCCCGCGCAGGAGGTCGTGATGCAGGATCGCGATCAGGCCGATGACCGGGCCGAGCAGGATCACCACCCGCAGCAGCACCTGGGCTAGCAGCAGCGCGGCCTGGGCGAGCAGCTGGAACAGCCCGAACATCACCGCCTGCAGCGCGGCCAGGAACCCGACGCCGATCCGGTTGCCGTCCACCCCCTGGAAGTAGCCGTAGGCGCTGCCCGTCCGCTCGGCGATGGCCTTGTACTCCTGCTTCTTGCGGTCCGCGACGCCGGATTTCGGATCGTCCGCACCGGCCGCGATCTCCTGCTTGGTGTAGGCCTGCGCACGGAGCAGGTCCCGACCGAGCTGGGCGGCCTGCGGACCGTCCGGGGAACCGAACTCCCCGCGCAACCAGTTTCGGTAGATGATCTGCTCGTGCAGCAGGGTCGGTAGCGCGTCACGCTGCTCGATGCCGACCTGCTGGAGGAAGCCGGTGCGCATCTGGTTGCTGCCCTCGACCAGGACCCCGTCCAGAACCTGGGTATACAGCAGCGGGGTGAGGTAGGTGGCGGCCGCCAGCCAGATGCCGGCCAACGCCCACGCCGCGCGCCTGCTGACCGTCGCGAGGTCGCCGCGCCAGATCGACCGGAACAGCACAACCGCCAACAACACCGCGACCAGGCCGAACCACGGCGCGTACACGCTGTCATACAGCGCGACCGTGCCGGAGACGATCAGGTCGTTCAGCGGGGCCAGCAGACCGCCGTCAGCGAGCGCGTAGTGCAGCCCGTTGGTGGCACCGACGATCACCTTGCCGACGTCGAACAGCAGGTTCCCGGTCCAGGTGTCGATCACCGCGTTCGGGTTGCGCAGGCCTGAGGGACCGCAGCCCAGGTCGTAGGTGTGCCACACCAGCCCGGCGTAGCCGACCTCGGCGTACACGCTGTTCGGCGCGCCGGCCTGCAATGGCGTGGGGTCGATGGCGCCGACCATGCCGGACCCGGGCCGTTCCGGGTTGGGCGCTTGTTTGCAGTCGTCGACACCGGGGACCTGCGCCGGCGCCGGTGAACCCAGCGCCGGTGAGCACAGCGCGGCCTGCACGCCGAGCACCGCGATGACCATCATCAACAGCGCTGCGACTCTCCTGCCGCGCGGCATCCGGACTCTCATGCTCTCGCCCTGACCGCGGCCCCCGGGCCGATCCCGTTGCGCCCCGAACCGTTGCGCTCGTCAGGCGTGACATCGGGATCGCCAGGCAGTGGTGCGCTGGGCAGCTCAGCACCGGGGGGCTCGCCGCGCAGGGCATCCGGAGTGGTGTCCAGCGCGACGCACAGATGCTCCAGGTGCGCGCCGGAGAAATCCACCCGGACCCGCTCCACCCCGCCGGCACCGTCGCCGAAGATGAACTGCCGAGGTGCCCGGTCCCGTTCGGTGGCCACCCGGTCACCGCCAGGGCGGCGCCCCAGGGAGGCCACCACCTGCTCATATCCCACCCCGATGGGAACCTTGAGTAGTCGTAGCGCATCCGACTGCGCGGGCCCGTCGTCCAGCCTCCCGATGAAGACCGAGTCCAACAGCGACACGAAGCCCTGGATCTTGAGAAAGTCCGCCGGGATCTGTGACGACAGCAGGACCCGCACATTCCACTTGCGGGAGTCCCGGGCGAAGCGGTTCATCAACACCCGACCGGTGGGTACCTCGGACAGGAAGAACGCCTCGTCGATCCAGACTCCCTTGCGCTGGTCACGGGGACGCTCATAGATCGACCGCTGGGTCAGCCAGGCCGCGAGGTTGAGCAGCTCCACACCGAGCGACTCGGCATCGGTCCAGTGCTCCCGGCCGATGTTGTCCTTGGGCAGGGGCAGGCCGGACATGGTGAGCACGGTGAGCCGGTCGTCGCGCGCCTCGGTGTACGGGTCGGCGTCCTGCTCCGGAATGAGCAACGACATGCGTTCGCGCATCTCATCGAGGAAGTCGGCGACCACGACTGCGTGCTCGTGATGCTCGGAGGGGTCACGACGCAGCATCTCGAACACCTGCCCGGGATCGGCGTCGGGCCGCCCGCCCACCGCACGGACCGCACGGAGCAGCACGATGCGGGTCTTCGCCATCCGGGCGACCTCGAAGGGCAGCACTCCGGTGAGGACGTCGAGCACCAGCCGGCGCCGGGTGGCGGCCGTCAGCGCCTTCTCCCGCCGCCACGCCCGCTCCGGGTCCTCCTCGTCGAGGAAATGCGCCAGCTCGGGCTCAGCGACCACCCGGTACGGGTTGAGGATGCCGGGCTGGGCGTTGAGCAGGTTGATCGGCCGGGCGTAGGGCCGCAGCTCAGGTAGCTCACACAGCTTGGCCAGCGGGCCGGAAGGGTCCAGCAGGGTCCAGTACGCGCCGGAGCGCAGCGTCTTGTACACGATGCCGCCACCCAGGAAGGACTTGCCACCACCGAGCCCCGCCACCAACGCGGTCAACCCGGAGGAGTCCCGGATCTCCTGGGCCATCCACGGGTCCCAGGCGACTGGGCGCCGAGTGGCGGTACACGTCTCGCCGAGCAGGATGCCGCGCCGGTCCCCCACCTCCGCAGTGGCGGTGGGCACCGCCGACGCTGCCCAGATCACCGAGCCTCGGCGCAGGTAGGCACCTGAGGACAGCGGCTCGCCCGGGATGAACTCGCGGGCCAACGCGTACTGCGCCTCCGGATGCTCGATGGCGATCTTGGGTTTGTAAAGATCCAGGAGCTGCTGCGCCAACCGCAGCGCGTCCCGCTCAGTGCTCCCCGAGACCGCGACCCGCCACCACGACCGCACCCGGGTGCCCAGCGCGGTGAAGCCCGAGGTCATCTCGTCGTCGATCTCCAGCACCCGGGTGGCCTGCCGGACCAGGCTCTGCGGCGGCTCGAGATCGTGCTCGTCGGTGTAGTGCCGCACCTGGGAACGCACCTTGTTCATCTGCCGCTGCAGCTCGCCGGCCACTTCCTCCGGACGGCGCACATAGATGCGTGCCGACCACTCGACCCCGGCCGGCAGGCGGTCTGAGCGCTGCACCCAGGGATCGTCGATCTCAGGGATCCGCAACCCGTGCATCTGCCCCACGGTGAGCACCACGACGTACCGGGCGACACCGGCGTTGGAGCCGGTGCGACCGCGGACGGTGAGGGTGGGCGCGTAGGGCTCGGTGTGGAAGTCCGCCGCGTCGGTGAAACTAGCCAGATCCTCGGGCTCCCAGGTGGCGCCGGGCGCCGCAGGCAGGTTACGCGGGGCGGGCAGTCCCAGCGAGCACGACCGGTGCATCAACCAGGACATCTCCTCGGCGGTCACCGGCCGGCCCTCCAGCCCGGTGACGCCGATCACGCCATCGAGATGCTCGACCTCGGCATCGATCGCGACCAGCTCCGCGTCGACGGCGGTGGGGAACACCCGTCGCAGCACCGGCGCGGCCCGTTCGACGACCCGGTCCACCATGGAGCGGGTCTGCACCTGCACGCCGAGATAGACCTCCTTCTCAGCCATCGAGTGCCCGAGCAGCTGCTGCTGCTCACCGATCATGTAGTCGTCGAAGGACAGCGCACCGGGGGTATCGGGCAGCCTGCCCACCGCGTTGCGCACGTGCGCCTCGGCCCACATCCGGATCGGGTACGGGCGAGCGGTGACCCGCAGGTGCATCCACCGGCCCTGCAGCTCCGCGTACTGGCCGGCGATGGCGTGGATCAGGTCCTGACGTTGCGAGTCCGAGCGGAATGACCAGCGCTGCGAAGCCAGCCGGTACCACGCGTAGACTTCCTGCCCGTTGCGCACCAGGTGCCCATCGATGGAGCGCAGCGCGATGGACGGGGTGTAGGTGGGAGCGGAGGCTTCTCCAGGAAGCTGGTGACCGCGCCGGCTGGAGCCACCTCGAGGGGCAGGAGTAGCCGCCATCGAGCGGGGGTAGTCCTGGGTCGACTGCTGGTCACCTTCACTGCGGGGAGGACGTCGGAGCCCGAACACCGGTGCGCTCCTTCCTGCCACGGCCCCAGCGACGGGTCGGCCGCCGGTCGGGTCGAGGGCGGTCGCGTTCGACCCGGATCCGCGCCGCGCTGGCGGCACCAGCGCGAACCGCAGCCACCTTCCGGGGGGCGGTGAGCTCGCGGACCCACATCACGGCGACAGCGCTCAACGGACGTTCGTGACTGATCCGGGAGCCGATGATCCGGGTGAGCACGATGGTGATGAGCAGTCCCCAGCCGGTGGAGAAGAAGCTGAAGCCGATGCCCAGCTGACGCTCGACACCGAGCACCACGAGAAACATCACCATCCCGATACCCCAGGCCACATACCGTGCGCGCCAGGGGAACGTCGCCTTGGGCGGGCCGAGCCAAACAGCGTCTACCCGGTAGACATCGTCATCGGTGCGGATCCGCAACGTCGCGTCACTCCTCACTCAGCCGCTGAACAGGTTGGCGATCCACGTTCCGAGGTTCACGCCCGCGCCGGACACCGCCAGCCCGATGACGCCCAGTGCGATGATCACACCTCCGACCCGTCGCATCACCCCGGCGTTGTCTCCCCTGCCACCCCCCAGCCACAGCAGCAGAACCGCCACCGCCAGCAGCAGCAGCGGCACGACGTTGTCCAACATCCAAGTGCGCAGGTTATGCGTGCCGAGCTCGGCTCCCTGGGCGACCAGGGTCAACGCAGTCATCGCAACCCCCTGGGGGTCTGATCATGGCACAGCGCCGAGCGGCCGCCCGGCGGGTAGTGAGTAGACCATGCCAGGGTTGGCTGACAGTACCCGGCTCGCCACGCCCAGTGTTGTGCATATCTCAGTCGCGCCCGTCTCACCCGTAGCCCGGCCGGCTGCTGTGTCTTGGGTCGGCGTTGGTGACCGGGTAGTCTTCATGACGCTGGCCGGGCTGTCTTTCGACAGTGCGGTTGTGGCACCGTGTGTCGGAGGGACTGGTCGACGTGAGCGAGACTTACACCGCGGTGTACGAGCGGGACGGCGAAGCTTGGGTGGTGGAGATCGCCGAAGAGCCTCGGGTTCGCAGCCTGTGCCCTAGCATGGCCGAGGCTCGAGAGAGCATCCGATGTGCTCTTGCCCGGTGGCTCAAGACTGATCCTGAAGAGCTTCGCATCGTTGACGACTTCCGCCTGCCCGCCCAGGTCCGAGCCGTGCGGCAGTCGGTGAAAGCGACTCGGACAGAGTACGAGCGGGACCGGATGATGGCCGGCATGACCGATTCCAGATCGGCAATGAGCTGGGCCGAGGACCTGGGAATGTCCATGCGGGACCCGATGACGGTCGAGGCGCTCAAGAGCCTAGGGAACAGAGAGGTCTCGATCGATACATTCTGCCACACGATTACAATGGCGGAGGAGCTGTCAAGGTTGACGGCGACCGCCAGTCGCGCTTCTCAGGACGGCGCCCCCCAAGAGGGTGTAGACAACCGCAGCGCATGTGATCGCCGAAACTGAGTCCTGGCCGTGCTGCCCTGCACAGGCATAGCTCAGTTTCGAGGATCATGCTCCCCCGGCGCAGGGTTGGCAGCGCTAGGCGGACGAGCTGGCCTGTAAGCCGGATTCTGTGCACCGGGTGCCTTGCGGCGTCCCGGCCGGCGGTCATCCATCTCGGCCTGCCGTCGCCGGCAGGCTCCAGCGGCCCACCCGCAGGCATCGGGCGGGCCACCCTCAACCGCCTGCGCAGCGCGCCGAAGCCGGCGCGCCTTTTGGCCTTGCTCCAGGTGGGGTTTACCGAGCCGTCCCGGTCACCCGGGACGCTGGTGGTCTCTTACACCACCGTTTCACCCTTACCCCTCTCACGCGGGGCGGTCTGTTCTCTGTGGCACTGTCCCGCGGGTCACCCCGGGTTGCCGTTAGCAACCACCCTGCCCTGAGGAGTCCGGACTTTCCTCGACGGGCCCGTCACCGAGCCCGACGCGACCGCCCGGCCAGCTCGTCCGCTCCCCTAGCATAGATCCCTCCACGGCGGGTTAGCGTGGCGCCTCGTGCACGGTCGACTGCCAGCGTCGGCGCTGCGAGTCGCGGCGGGCGTGGCGGGCCTAGCGGTGTCGACCTATCTGCTCGTGAGGTGACCGGTGTCGTTGACCAGGCTTACCATGGCGGCACCGTCGGGATAGAACTCCGCTACCGACAGCGACGTGACATCCAGGTGCAACCGGTGCAGCAGCGAGGGTCCGGCATCCAGCGCCATCCGCAGCAACGCCTTGATCGGCGTCACGTGGCTGACCACGACCAGGGTGGCCGCGCCGTGCTCGGCGATCAGCTGGTCACGCACCCGGCGCACCCTGTGGTGCACCGCGTCCATGCTCTCACCGCCCGGCGGGGCCACCGAGGTGTCGGTGAGCCACCTGGTGTGCAGGTCCGGATCCCGGGCGCTGGCCTCGGCGAAGGTCAGTCCCTCCCAGGCCCCGAAATCAGCCTCGATCAACCCGTCGTGGACGTTGAGCGGCACGCCCAGCGCGTCGGCCACCGGCTTGGCGGTCCGCCTCGCTCGAGGTAGCGGCGAGCTGACCACTGCGGCGACACCGTCGGTGCCGGCCAGCCGCGCTGCCGCAGCGGCGGCCTGGCGCTCCCCCAGCTCGGTGAGCGGCAGGTCCGCGCGCCCGGAGTACCGGCGCTGCGCCGAATGCTCGGTCTGCCCGTGCCGCAGCATCAGCAGCCTGGTCGAGGAGCCGGTGGCACCAGACCAGTGCACCGGTGGCCCACGGTGAACCCCAGTCTGGGACGCGGCGTGACAGGTGACACCGGCCTGGGCGTCCATCGCCTCGTTGGCCAGCCGGTCGGCGTGCGCGTTGCGGGCCCTGGGCACCCAGGTGTACCTGACGTCACCGAGCCGGCGGGCCAGCTCGGCCGCCTCACGGGCCAGCGGTCGCAGGTGCGGTTGCTTGACCTGCCAGCGCCCGCTCATCTGCTCCACGACCAGCTTGGAGTCCAGCCGCGCCTCGGCGGACCGCGCCCCCTCCTTGACCGCGGCGCGGAGCCCGGCGATGAGGCCCGAGTACTCGGCGACGTTGTTGGTGGTGCTGCCCAACCCCCCAGACGCCTCGGCGAGCAGCTCCCCGGTGTCGGCGTCGCGCACCACCGCCCCGTACCCGGCCGGCCCGGGGTTGCCCCGCGAGCCACCGTCCGCCTCGATGATCACACGTCGGCTCACGGCCCGGACTCCCCTCACAGACCGGATTCGGAGGTACGGACCAGGACGACACCGCATTCCTCGCAGCGCACCACCTCGTCGGGGGCCGCCTCCCGCAGGTGCCCGATCGCGGTGCGGTCCAGCTCCAGCCGGCAGGCACCGCAACGGTGCTCACGCAGCAACGCCGCGCCGGTACCGTTGCGGGCGCGGATCCGCTCGTAAAGCGCTACCAGGTCCGCAGGTAGCTCGCCGATGAGGGCGTGGCGCTCTTGCTGACCATGCTCCTCGGTGGACCTCAGTTCCGCCAGCGCCTCATCCCGGCGGCGATGTGCCTCAAGGCTCCGCTGCTCGATGCCGGCCAGCGCGGCACGGCCTCGCTCGAGGTCGGCCGCAGTGGCCTCGCGCCGTTCCATCACCTCGAGCAGATCGTCCTCCAGCACGGTCTGGCGGCGCCTCAGGGTCGCCAACTCGTGTTGCAGATCTTCCAGCTGCTTGCCCGAGGAGATCGACCCGGAGTCGAGCAGGCCTCGGTCCCGGTCCTCCCGGGCGCGCACCTGATCGATCTCGGCCTCCAGCTTGCGGATGTCGCGGTCCAAGTCCGACACCGCCGTCTGCGCGGCGACCAGCAGGTCCCGCGCGGACAGCAGGTCCGCCTCGGCCAGCTCGACCTCGGCCAGCTCGGGCAACGACCGGCGACGGTGCGCGGCACGGGTCAGCTCGGCGTCCACCACGGCCAGGTCAAGCAGCCGGTGTTGTGCGGCGGGATCGGCGTTCACCGCGAGAGCCTCCCAGGTGGGTGCGCCGAGCCGATCGTCCAGGGACCGGCGCGGCGCTGCGATACGTGAACATCGACCGTACCGCCGGCAGGCACCGGCACCACCGCCGCGGCCCGGTCATAACGCCGCCGCAGCGGGGGCCAGCACGGCCCGCAGCCCGGCTATCAGCAACGTGGCGATCTCGGGAGGCCGGACCGCGACCCGCAGGTGGTCGCCGGATAGGCCGGGGAACGTGTCAGCGCGCCGCACCGCGATGCCGACATCGGCGAGCGCGACTCGGACCCGCTCCCCCGCCGGCACGCGCAGCAGCAGGAAAGGGGCAGCGGCCGGCTGGTGGACCCTGACGCCGGGCAGGTCAGCCAGCCGGCGGACCATCCACTCCCGGTGCCGCACAGTCTGCGCGGCCGCAGCGGCGGCTTCGGCGACCGCGGCCGGGGCACTGCACGCCCGCACCGCCTCCAGCACCAGCGTGCTCACCGGCCACGGCGGGCGCGGTGCGGCCAGCCGAACGAGCAGATCGGGCGACCCCAGGGCGTAGCCGGCACGCAGCCCCGGCAGGGCCCAGGTCTTGGTGAGGCTGCGGAACACCAGCAGGCGGGGGGTATCGCGATCAGCCGCCAGCGATTCCCGTTCCCCGGGCACCGCGTCAGCGAAGGCCTCGTCCACCACGAGCACCCGTCCCGGGCGGGCCAGCGCGCGCAGGACCTCGGCCGGATGCAGCACGGAGGTCGGGTTGGTGGGGTTGCCGAGCACCACGAGGTCGGCCGCCGCAGGGATCCGTGCCGGCTCCAGCCGGTGCGCGGCGTCGGTGAGCACTCGAGTGACCGGGATGCCGGCCCGGCGCAGCGCCACCTCGGGTTCGGTGAACGACGGGTGCACCACCGCAGCCGACCGGGGCGCCAGGGCGGGCAGCAGGGCGAAACCCTCCGCGACCCCACCGAGCACGAGCACCTCAGCAGGGTCACGGCCGTGCCGGGCGGCGACCGCAGCGCGGGCGGCGGCGTCCTGTGCGGCGCAGGGGTAGCGGCCGAGCCCGTCCAACGCCGCGACCAGCCGCTCGCGCAACCACACCGGAGGCCCGTCGCCGCGCACGTTCACCGCGAAGTCGAGCAACCCCGGTGCGGCGTCGACGTCACCGTGGTGGCGCAGCAGCTGGTCCATTGGCCATGCACGCTAGCGCGTACTCACGAGTGGCACCGTGGTACGGGAGAAAGCAGCTCTCCCCCCGCCGCCGCGAGTGAATGACGCTTGCTGTCCCTCGCGGGGTTTGTCGCAGTCCCCTGGTCGGCCGGCGGACTTCGACTGTTCACCCTCGTGACGCACCGTCCTCCCAGTGAAGCCTGTGTTTGCGGGAGGTGCGCTCGTGATGGCCCTCAGCCGCGGTGTGCCAGCGCCGTTATCGCCGTCGGTAGGGCGTCGCGTGCGGAAAGGCGGGTCACCGACAACAGCGGAAGCGGCCTACTACCCGAGGACACGGTCCCCGACTTCGAGACCAACCACATCAACGGCCTGCTGACCTGCGACGGCAACACTCCGATGCTGAATCAGCCAGGCCACACCGTCACCGTGCTACGACTCGGGCAATGCCGATGAGTGCAGTGACGGCCGCCGCCCCCTCGTGGCGCGGCGCTCGCACCCGAGCGTGTGCGTGGTGTTCCTCACCCGGTAGGAATGCCCAGCTCAGCCGCGGCGATGTCGGTCCATCGGTACACCTTGTGATCGCGGTTGAGGTCGATCAGCGTCGCGCGGTGGACGGTGATCTCGGCCGAGGTGACCAGCCGCTCAGTCAGGCGCTGGGCGATCGGCCCGGCGGGGCCTGCGGCATTGGAGTACGCCAGCGAGACATGCGGGCGGAAGTCGTCGGAGTCCTCGGGCACGTTGTCGGGCCCCCGTACGTCCGCTATCGCGGCCCGGATCGCGGCGCGCAGGTGAACAACCGGCTCGGGGGGCCGCACCGGCAGCATCAGCGCCTCAGGATCCACCCGAGCCGGGCCGAGTGTGACCGTGAACGGAGCCAGCGCAGCGCAACGACAGCGGGCGGCATCCACGATCGCTCCGACGTCGGCACGGTCCACCTCATCGGTGAAGCCGATGCCCTGCATGGTCAGGTGCAGCCAGCGCACCGGGATCGGGTCGAGGGTGGGCAGACCATCAAACATGGGGGTGTAGTCGGCGGCCAGCTGGTGAACCGAAGGTTGGTCCTCGAACGTCACGTGCCAGGTGTAGAACGACCGGCCCACCCGCCAGCCGGGCCGCCACCACCAGTGATCCCGCATCACGTGCACGGTCTCCACCATCAGTTTCCACCGCCTGGGTACTGGCTCAGACGCACTCGTCCGCCCAGGTCAGACGTGCATCAGCTCGGGCGGCACGCGCAGGGCGTGCCGGTCCTCGGGTGGGCCGAGCACCTCGGGGTGCAGGATGCGCGCGAGGATCTCGGCACCGTCGACCACCCGCGGGCCCGGCCGGCTGAGGTACGAGGTCGCGTCCAGCGCCCACACGTTGCCGTCCCGGACCGCGGGCAGCTCCGGCCAACCGGCGGGCAGCCGGGCCCTGGGCAGCTCACGCAGCGTGTCGACCGCATAGAAGCCGCAGGGCGCCAGCACGATCACTTCCGGGGCGTAGGCGCTGATCTCCTCGGCCGTGGTCGTCCGGGACACCTCGCCAGAGGTGCCGAACCCGGGGTCGCCGCCCGCGACGCCGACCTGCTGGGGCACCCAGTGACCCGGCGCGAACGGAGGCTCCAACCACTCGAGGACCATGGTGCGCGGGCGGCGGGGGACTCCGGACAGGGACGCCTCCAGCGCGTCGAGGCGGGCACGCAGGGCACTCACCAGGGAGTCCGCCTGGGCACCGCGACCGGTAAGCTCACCGACGGTGACGATGTTAGCCAGGATGTCGGCGATCGTGGCCGGCTCCAGTGAGACGACGGTGACGTCGGCGTCCAGCCTGCGCGCCGCCTGCCGCACCGTGCGATAGCTGACCGCGCAGACGTCGCAGAGCTCCTGGGTGAGGATCACATCGGGGGCGAGCGCCCGCAGCCGGGCCTCGTCGAGGTCGTAGATGCAGCCATGCCCGTCCAGCTGCGAGCGCACCGCGTGGTCGATCTCCGCGCTGCTCATCCCCTGGTGCGAGATGCGGCTGGCGGTCAGCTGGGGCAAGCGGGCGACGCCGCTCGGGTAGTCGCACTCGTGGGTGACCCCGACCAGCGAGCCGGCCAACCCCAGCGCGCAGACGATCTCGGTCGCGGACGGCAGCAACGAGACGATCCGGGGCACCCGCGTCGTCATCACATCCACCCTAGTCCCGGCGGTCTCTGGATGATTGCGCACCTTCCAGCCCCTTCACGCGCGGTCTCATGGACGCTTGTGCACCGTCACACCCGCTCGCATGGATGCTTGTGCACTCTCCGCTCCAGATGAGATCGCCGGCCGCAGGGGCGTCCGGGCACACTTGGCGACGTGGGAAGCTCAGGCCGTCCGAGGCGTTACCACGTGTGCTTCGTGTGCACCGAGCACCGTGATAGCCTCTTTCTGTGACGCACAGGGCGGGCATTTATTGCAGGATCAGCCGCGACCGCATCGGCGCAGGTCTGGGCATTGAGCGGCAGGAGCGCGACTGTCGTGAGCTGGCAGACCGGCTTGGTTGGGTCACGATCGACACCTACGCAGACAACGACCTCTCGGCCTACAGCGGCAAGCGACGGCCCCGCTACGAACGACTCCTCGCCGACATCGAGGCCGGCTACCTGACCGCCGTCATCGCATGGCACGCCGACAGGCTTCACCGCTCCCCGGTCGAGTTGGAGCGTTACATCGCCGTCTGCGACCGAGTGGGTGTCCCTACCCAGACCGTCCGAGCCGGTCACCTCGACCTGAGCACCGCCAACGGACGCATGAACGCGCGCATCACTGGCGCCGTCGCGCGGCATGAATCAGAGCAGAAGGGCGAACGTGTGCGCAGGCAGAAGCAGCAGGCTCAGGCTCAAGGCCGTTGGATCGGTGGGAGGCGCCCGTTCGGGTTCGCCATCGACGGGGTCACGTTGCGCCCCACCGTCGAACAGCTACAGGCGATGCACGATCGTGCTGCGGCGTTGTACGGAGACACGGTGCCCACCGTCGATCAGCTGGGCAAGCTTGCGGACCGCCTCACCGCCGAGGCGGACGCCATCGCGGACGCCTCGCGCCGAATCCTCGCCGGAGAGTCTGTGCGCTCGGTTGTGTCCGAGTGGAATCGGGCAGGACTTACGACCGCCACGGGCGCCCCGTGGGACGGCAGCAAGGCCCGGCAGATGCTTCTGAGGCCGCGCAACGCTGGCCTCACTGGGAACCGCGGCAGAGTCCTCGGCCCCGCGGTCTGGGATCCGATCGTGGACCGGGACAGCTGGGAAGCTCTTGTCGCATTGCTGGGTGACCCGTCACGGCGAACTCACCGCGGGACCTCGCTCAAGCTCGTCGGCTCGTTCCTGTACCGCTGCGAGTGCGGCGAACCGGTGCGCTCGGGTGGTCAGCGCGAGGACGGGAAGCCCCGCTACGCCTGCGCTGTCGGCCACCTGCGCCGCCTCGCCGAGCCAGTGGACGACCTCGTGTTCAAAGTAGTCGAGCGGCTGCTCGTGAGGGACAACGTTGAACTGATAGCACCTGCCGCGGACCTCGCGCCCCTGCGGGACCGGCTCGCCACCCTGCGAGTCCGCAGCGAGGAGATCGCCGCCCTGTTCGGTGACCCCGACTCGGGCATGACGGGTACACAGTTTCGCGTGGCGAACGAGCGCCTACAGCGCGAGATCCGCACCACAGAAGCCGAGCTTGGCCGGAGGTCGGCCAGCTCCGCGTTGGCGGGAATCGCGGACGCACCCAACCCCTCGCTGGCGTTCCGAAGCGCGAGCATCGACCGTCAACGGACAGTGATCGACCTGCTGATGACCGTCACACTGACGCGCATCGAGCGAGGCAGGCGGCCGGGCGGCAGCTATTTCGATCCGGCCACGGTGGAGATCGTCCCGAAGAAGCAGGGCGAGTGACTCGTGTCGCTCCGTCCGATCTCTACGAACTGTGCACAGTCTGTCGCCCGCCAGTGCGCCATCGAGCGTTGCGCTCGGAGATACCGCGTACCCGCAGGTTGTGCCGCTTAGCGGCGGTGGTCTTCCAGTGCTCCAGCGAGGACCGGACGGTGCGGTTGTGGGACCTCACCGACCGCGCCCGGCCCAGCCCGCTGCCCAGATGATGGCAGTGACGACTTACGCTCACGTACTGCCCCTCGGCGAGCGAAGTCAATCGCGTACCGCGTTCGCCCAGATACCTACGCGAAGATTACGATACTAGGGGCTACCTCTTATTTCACGGCGGTCTCCAGGGGTGAAAGCACCACCGGCTTGACCTGGGACCCTCGCGAGGGCTCACATCGAGCTAACGACGGGCAGGCCAGGGGCTGCCCGATGCGCGGGCCAGCTTACGAGCCCTCGCCCCAGGTCAAGCCGGTGGTGCTTTCACCGTTTGACATCAAGCGCCTTGACCCGCTTCAGGGGTGACCACACGACGAGCAAAGTTGCCAGGACGAGGGACACTGAAACGGGCTGACCTCCAGTTCGTCGGGCGGGGCACTGAACCGCCCCGGGTCTGATGGAGGCTCTGTCCTAAGTGGAGGATGGAGAGATGGCCCGGTCTACGAGGCACCCTCGTGAGGTGCGTGAGCGCGCGGTGACGCTGGTGTTGGAGCATCAGTCGGAGT
>Ga0213882_10000032_pt1 | contig 86173 bp, 85 predicted proteins | sample BarmaccoBMER_R09_FD_160106 | JGI IMG/M metagenome (GOLD analysis project Ga0213882, IMG submission 160106) | Barbacenia macrantha exposed rock microbial communities from rupestrian grasslands, the National Park of Serra do Cipo, Brazil - ER_R09 ...
CCATCGTCGACGCGCCCGACCCACTGGGCGCCGCGCGCGCGATCCTCGACGAGATGGCCGTCCGCGCGTGAAGGCCGCGCAGCTGGATTTGGAGCGCACGCTGCTCGAGGCCGGCGCACTGCTCGAGGGACACTTTGCGCTCAGCTCCGGACGCCACAGCGACCGCTTCATCCAGAAGTTTCGCATCCTCGAAGATCCCTCGCTCTTGGATTCGCCTGCGCGCGCCATCGCGGAACACTTTCGACCGCTGCGGCCGAGCGTCGTCGTCAGCGCGGCGGTTGGGGGCATCCTCCTCGGGTATGAGGTCGCTCGGCATTTGGGAACCACTGCGATCTTTACCGAAAAGGTCAACGGCGTTCCGACCTTGCGCCGAGGCTTCACGCTGACGCCGTCGGACCGTGCGCTCGTGGTTGAAGACGTGATCACGACCGGTCTTTCGGTGCGCGAAACGCTCGACGTCGTGCTGTCGCTCGGCGCCCGAGTGATCGGCGTCGGAGCGATGGTGATTCGAGAGGCGGCCACGCTTCCAGTGCCGGTCTATGCGTTGCTGGAGATGCCGCTACGCTCGTATCCGTCGCACGAGTGTCCGCGCTGCGCCGCCGGCGAACCGCTGACCGATCCCGGTTCCCGTCGTGTGGGATGATCGCCGTACGCACCGTTACGCCCGATGACGCGCGAGCGCCGAACGATCGCGCGTTCGTTGAGGACTTGGGACGCCGCTGCGCGATGGCGAGCGTCAGTACGTTACGCAGGGCGCCCGAGAAGGCGGTCAGCGGCGCGTACGATCGGCTGGTGGAGATCGTGGACGGCCAATCGCACGTTACGTTCATCGCGCAGGAGGGCGAGCACCGTGTCGGATTCTTGTTGATGCTCGACGACTTGCCCGATGAAGTGACGGCGCTCCCGCAGGCTTTCATCGCGTACATGGCGGTCGAGCCGGAGTTTCGGGGCCGCGGCGCGGGCCGCGCGCTGCTCGCCGCCGCCGAGGCGGAGGCGCGCCGGCGCCGCTTGCCACATCTCACGTTGATGGTCACCGAAGAGAACGAGGCGGCGCGGCGCCTCTACGAGCGAGACGGCTTTCAAACCGAACGGCGATTGTTGTGCAAAGCTCTCTGACGACGGGCGTCTGGCGTCGCGTCGCGTGGCTCGCGGCGGCGATCGTGATCGTCGTGCTCGCGCTCTGGTTTGCGGCGCGCATTCCGAAGACCATTTCGATCTTCTTGATCGCGGCATTCATCGCGTTTGGCGTGCAGCCGATCGTCGGGCGCTTGGAGCGGCGAATGCCCAAGTGGGTGGCGGTCGCCATCGTCTTCCTAGGACTCTTCGTTCTGGTCGCCGTCTTCTTGGTCGTCGTGGTTCCGCTGACCATCAGTCAGACCCAGCTGCTGGCTGCGAACCTTCCTTCCTACGCCGGCGGCGTGCAAAGTTGGCTGAGCGGTATGGAGAGCTCTCTAGAAACGCATTTCCCGATGCTCAAGCTGCCGCCGGTGAGCTTCACGCGCATCGGGGGAGCACAGTTGGCGGCCTGGGTCACCGGCGCCATCGCGTCGCTCGGAGCGATCGCCCTCAATACGTTCACCGCATTTTTCATCGCGTTTTCCGCGATCATCCTTTCGGTGTTCTTCCTGTTGAACGACACGCAGGTTGCGGAGGGCTTTACGGCGCTCTTCCCGCCGAACAAACGGCAGACGGCGCGTAAGCTCGCCGCCGAGGTGACCGACGTTTTCGGCAGCTACATCTCGGGACAGGTGATCGTCAGCGCCATCACGGGTGCCGTCGTCGCCGTCGCGACCACGCTCCTGGGCTTCAAGTTTTCGCTGATCGTGGGAATCATCTCGGCCATCGGGTATGCGATCCCCATCATCGGCATGTTGATCGCCGAGATCGTCGCGATCCCGCTCTCTGCCCCGCAAGGTCTGTGGATGATCGTTTGGGTGCAGGTCGTGATGTTCGGCATGGCGCGCATCAGCGACAACGTGCTCGTGCCGAAGATCATGGGTCAGTCAGTCGGCGTGTCGCCTATCGGCGCAATGTTCGCGGTGTTTGCCGGCGGCGAGCTCTTCGGAATACCGGGGCTCATCCTCGGCATTCCGATCGCGGCCCTCATCAAGATTCTCTGGCGCTACTTCGTCGCGCCGTGGCTTAGCGCGCAGTTCGAGAAGGGTTGACCACGACGCCGGCGGCGTCGGAATAGAGCGCCGGCCCGCAATCGCGCGCGACGGCAAGGCGCCGCGCGTTGTCGGCCGGCGCCAAATCGGCCTGCGCCACCGCGGCCAACAACGCACCGTCGCGCGCTGCGGCGGAACAGGGGGAGCTATCCGGCAGATCGACCGTCCGCGTTGACGGAGAGAGAACGTTGATCACGCCGAGTCGTACGCCCCACCCTCCGACGATGCTCGGGCGTTGCGACGCGATCCAGCGGTAAATTCCCGGTGACGTCGAGCCGACGCGCAAGGCGTCGGAGTAATAGTCGAGTGGATGGCGCGCCGCCAGGTGCGTTGCGAGCACGACCGCCGCGACGGTCGCCGCGGGCCAGAGCCAACGCGCGCGCGACCGGTACGCGATTGCTGCGATGCCGACCGTCACAAGCGCCACGGGCACCGCAACGTGCGTGGATCCATCATTCCAAAAGACCGCCAGCACGACACCGATCCCAAAGAGCGTGCTCGCAACGAGCAGGAGCGTGGCGAGCACGCAGACGCGACGCGCGGGGCGCGCGAGAATCGCCGCACCGGTCGCGATCGCGGGCGCGGCAAATCGCAGCGACGCGCCGGTCGCGAGCTGGGCGACCGCCGTTGCGTAGCCGAACGGCAACACGAAGAATAGGAAGGCCCCGGCGAATGCCGCCCAGCCCAGCGCGCGGCGCTTGCGTTCGATCAACGGCGCGAAGAAGGCCGCCGCGAATGCGAGCAGCGCGAACGGCGACGCCGCCGGCGCGACGTGCACGAAGGTAGCTATTGCCGGCAACCCGTGTGCGAGGACCGTTGACGCCCAATATCCCGTTCCGGCGAACGGAGCAATGCCGGCGCGCCGCCACAAGAACGCATCGTGCGCGACCCACGCTGCAAACGCGCCGCCCGCGGCGAGCCACACTCGCCGCGGCGCCTTGCACAGTGCGAGCGCGAGCGCCGTGAGCAGAAATCCCTGCGGCTTGAGCAACACCGTCACGCTCGCGCTGCGCGTAAGGGCTGCATTCCAGGGTTCCGTGGTGAGCCAGTAGAGCGTCTCGAGCCAAAAGGCCGCGAGCCAGACGTCGTTCTGCAGCGTGCCGCCTTGAATCGCCAGGGGAAACGCCGTAACGGTCGCCGCGGCGAGCGCATCGCAGAGCAGCGGCGAAGCCGTGCGCGAGCGCGACCAGCTGAAGATGCGAAATCCCAACAGCGCGAGCGCGCCCACGCCGCACCAAGGAAGCGCAAAGGGCGTGGCGACCGCGTACAGCCCGGAGGCGAATAGTTCCGACGCGGGCGGATACCACCAATAATGGGTCGCGGTCGTCCACAGCGAATGGGCCTGCACCCATGCCGCCGCGTTGGGAAGATGGTACGAGAGCGAGTCGCCGTCGAGCAGCGGACGAATCAACTGCGGCCATGCGACGGCGATCAAGGCGCCGACGAGCAAATACGGCGGCCGGTCGCCGTTGCGCGATGGTCCGATGGCCATGTTACGAACGTACGCGACGAACACGATCGCGCAGAGCGTCGTCCAGCACGCGGGCGCGTACAGCAGGTTCACGGCGCCGAGGCCGAACGGAATCGCAACGCCGAGGATCAGTCCGTCGCGCAACCGGTCGGTGACGCCGTAGTTCTTACTCGAGCGCAGCGCGGGCGCGGCCGCGAAGAGCCCGACGAGCCAGAGCGCTGCCAGCAGTCCCGACACTTTGGGTTGGCGGTTACATCGACTCTGGAGCGGTGACGCCGATCAACCCGAGCGTCCGCGCCAGCACGCTCTTTGTGGCGAGCGACAACGCCAGTCGGGCGCGGCGCACGGGCACGTCGTCCGTGAGGATCTTGCATTCGGTGTAGAACTGGTGAAAGTCACTCGCGACGTCGCGCGCGTACCGCGCCAAACGGTGCGGCGCGAGGTCGTTGGCGACGCCGGCGACGACGGCGGGAAATTCGCTCAGGCGCCGCATCAACGCCAGCTCCGTCGCTGCGGTCAGCGGTTCGAGCGATGCGCCGCTCGCCGACCCGACGTCGTCCGCCGATGCGCGACGCAGCACCGATGCGATTCGCGCGTGGCCGTACTGCACGTAGTACACCGGATTCTCGTTGGCCTTTTCGACCGCGAGCCCCAGATCGAAGACGAGCGGCGACTCGACCGCCGGCATGATGAAGAAGAAGCGTGCGGCGTCAACGCCGACTTCATCGAGAATCTCGTCGAGCGTCACGATCTCGCCGGCACGTTTGCTCAAGGCGACCTGCTGATCTCCGCGCATCAGCGCAACCTGTTGCGCGATCGCGATTTCGAGGCGTCCGGGATAGCCCAGCGCGGCGGCGAGCCCCTTCAGGCGTTCGATGTAGCCGTGATGGTCGGGCCCGAGAATGTCAACGACGCGATCGTTGACCTTCAGTTTCTGATAGTGATAGGCGACGTCCATGCAAAAGTACGTCGGACGTCCGTCGCGGCGCAACAAGACGCGATCTTTATCGTCGCCGAACTGCGTCGCGCGAAAGAATAGCGCGTCGTCGGCTTCGTACGTCAACCCGAGCTGGCGCAGCCGCTCGACGCCTTCCCCGACGGCGCCGGTCGCGTGAAGCTCCGCTTCGCTCTGCCAGCGATCGTACGCGACGCCGAAGCGCAGCGCCGTGCGCTGCTGATCGGCGACGAGCGCGTCGCGCCCGAACTTGGCAAACTGCGGCAACCACGCCGATTCCGCCGCTTCCATCCAGCGATCGCCGTCGCGCTCGCGAACTTCGCGCGCGAGGTCGATCAGGTAGTCGCCGGGATAGCCGTCGTCGGGAAAGGGATATGAAGGATCGGCGAGTTGCCTGTAGCGCGCGTAGATCGAACGGCCAAGCGCGTCGAGCTGTCCGCCGGCGTCGTTGATGATCCACTCCACGAACACGTCGTAGCCGCAGAAGCGCAGCGCGTTCGCCAGCGTCGCGCCGATCGACATCGAGCGTCCTTGAACGACGACGAGTGGGCCAGTAGGGTTCGCGCTGCCGAACTCGAGCGAAACCCGGATGCCCTTTCGCGGCGACTCGCCGAAGTGCTCGCCCTCGTGCAGGATGTGCGCGAGCGAGGCGTGCCACACGCGAGGCGCGACGCGAAGATTGATGAATCCGCCGACTGCCGTGATGTCGCTGAAGAGCTCGTGGAGCGAGCGGTGATCGCGCGTCAGTTGCGCGACGATCGCCGCCGCCACTTCGGCCGGCGGCCGGCGCGCGTCTTTAGCCAGCGAAAATGCCAGCGTCGTGGCGAAGTCGCCGAACTCCGGCCGCCGCGGCGCCGCAAAGAGCACCGGCGGCGGCGGTATGCCGTACGAAGTCGTGACAACGTCGGCAGCAGCCTCGCCAAAGCGACGCAATGCATCGTCGATCATTCCCGCGCATCTTCGCCGCGCGATGCAGCGGCGACCCGCGCGTACTGCACGCCGCCGCGCGATTCGATTCTGCCCTCGAGCTCGAGTAGCGAAAGCGCGGCGAGCACCGACGACGCCTCCAGTGTGGCGGCCGCCACGATCTCGTCGAGCGTGCGTGCGCCGGCGTCGAGCGTTGCGAGCACCACCGCCGCCACGCCGTCCGGCGGCGGCTCCGCTGGGATGCTCGAGGACAACGGGAGCCGTCCGAGAGCCTCGAGCACGTCGTCGGCGCCGCGCGCCAGCGTCGCGCCGTCGCGAATCAGGGCGAGGCAACCCGCAACGTGCTTCCGGTCCACGTCGCCCGGCACGGCCAAGACCGGGATGCGGCCCGCGGCCCATCCGGCAGTGTTCAGGGCGCCGCTGCGGGCGGGCGCTTCAACGACGACAACGGCGTCGGCGAGCGCGGCGATGATCCCGTTGCGCTCCAAGAACTGGTGCGGGGCCGACCGCCGATCGGGCGCATAGGGTGACAGCACGGCCCCGCCTGAAACGACGATCCTTTGCGCCAGGGGCCGATTTCGCTGCGGGAAGAAGCAGCGGTGGCCGCCGCCGAGGATTCCGATCGTCGGCGCCCCGGCCTCGAGCGCGCCCTCGTGCGCGGCGGCGTCTATGCCCAGCGCGAGCCCCGAAACGACGCAGCAGCCGGCGCGGCCCAGATCCGCGGCCAGACGGGCGGCAACGGCTCGCCCGTAGCCGGTCGCGGCCCGCGTGCCGACGATCGCCACGCACGGACGGCCTAGACCCGCGAGGTCCCCGCAGCACCACAGGCCCTCGAGGCGCGCTTCGAAAGGGAGGCCCTTTCGCGCAGCCTCGAAGGCCGACCGGTCGAGGTAGGTGGGATCGAGCATCCGACGACCATCACGCGGTGCGCGGCGAGGGGCAACGGGGGCCCGCGAGGGGGATTCCGCCGCGCCAACTGAAATAGCGGGGCGCACGGAGGAACCACAGTTGGCAGCAGAAGCCTATTGCGTGAAGTGCAAGGCGAAACGCGAAATCAAAGACGCCGTTGCGATCACGATGAAGAACGGGCGCCCCGCGACCGAGGGCAAGTGCCCGGTCTGCGGCACAAAGATGTTCAAGATCGGCTCGGCGTAACCGCCTCATGAGCTGATCCTCGACCGGGATGCAACTACAGTCCCAGCGTGCCGCCGCACCCTGGGGCTTTTTGCGTTGTCTACCAATAGTGACGTATAATACACGCACCCACAAGATATGCCGTGGGTGGAGAGACGTACCGCTGACTTGCCCAACCTGCCGCAAGAGTGAGACGCGCGTCGTGGACTCGCGCGACGACGAAACGGTCGTTCGGCGGCGCCGCGAGTGCCTCGACCCGCGCTGTAAGCACCGCTTCACTACCTACGAGCGGATGGAAGCGCCGCGCCTCTTCGTCGTGAAAAAGGACGGGCGACGAGAACAGTACAGCCGCGAGAAGATCATCGCCGGCTTGCGCAAGGCCTGCGAGAAGCGGCCGATCTCCGAAGCGCGCATGGAGAGCGTCGCGGCCGATCTCGAGCGCGAACTATTCGCCCGCGGCGAAAACGAGGTCGCTTCGGCATTGGTCGGCGAGAAACTGATGGAGGCGCTGCGCGGTCTCGATCCCGTCGCGTACATCCGTTTTGCGAGCGTGTACCGCTCCTTCGGCGACATCGAGACCTTTCGGGAAGAACTCGCGCAACTCTAGTGGCACCGTAAATGCCCGCACGAAAGCGAGGAAGTTCGCCGGTTCGCGTCGCGCTGCAACGCCTGCCCCACGGCGACGGCCTGCCCGAGCCCAACTACATGAGCGAACATGCCGCGGGTGCCGATCTCTGCGCCGCCGTTCGCGAGCAGCTCACCCTATTGCCCGGAGCGCGCGCGCTGGTTCCGACCGGCTTCTCGATCGCGCTTCCGCACGGTTACGAAGCGCAGGTTCGTCCCCGTAGCGGGTTGGCGGTTCGCAGCGGCATCACGTGTTTGAATTCGCCGGGGACCATTGACGCGGACTATCGCGGTGAGTTGTGCGTCGTGCTTGCGAACCTCGGAGCGGAGCCCGTCGTTATCCGGCGCGGAGACCGCATCGCACAACTGGTCGTTGCGCCGGTGTCGCGTGCGGTCTTTGAAGCGGTGGACGAGCTTCCGCCCACCGTGCGAGCCAACGGCGGCTTCGGTTCCACCGGCGTCTCTGCATGAACGTCTACATCGTCGGCAGGGGCGCAGTGGGCACCTATCTAGGCGACCTGCTGCGCAACGTCGGCGTGAACGTAGAGTACGCGCCGCGCAAACTCAACGAGGTAACGCCCTGCGACGCCGACGTCGCAATCGTCGCGACGAAGGCCTACGATACGCCCGGCGCAATTGAGACGTTGCGCGCGGCGATTGCCTACCCGCAGAAGTGCGTGTTCGTCTCGCCGCAGAACGGCGTCGGCAACGAGGAGCGGCTCGGGCAGGCCTTTGGCGCAGAGAATGTGGTGGCAGCCGCTCTCACGACGCCCGTCGATCGCGATCGCGACGGAAATGCGCGGCCCGCGAAAGAGGGCGGCTTGGCGCTTGCGCCCATCGGCGGCAACGCATATAACTGGCTGGCCGCGACGTTCTCGAGCACCGGGTTGGCGGTGCGCGTCGTAGAGAACTGGCGCGCACTGAAATGGAGCAAGCTCGCCTTGAACGTCGTGGCAAATGCGAGCTGCGCGATCCTCAACGTCCTGCCGAATCGTTTCGTCCATTTCGACAAGATCTTCACGTTGGAAATTCGGATGATTCGCGAGGTTCGGTCGGTGATGCAGGCGCTGGGGCTCGATCCGATCGACCTTCCCCGCTATCCCGTGCGCGGTCTCTTCGCCGTCGCGAGCCTACCGAGTCCGCTATCGCGTACGCTGTTGGCGCACACGATTGCAGGCGCGCGCGGCACCAAGCCGCCGTCGTTGCTGCTCGATTTGCGGAGCGCGAGGCCCGAGACGGAGGTGGACGTCCTCAACGGCGCCGTCGCCTCGGCAGGGCGAGACCACGGCGTGCCGACGCCGGTGAACGCCGTGTACGCCCGCGTGCTCAACGACATCGCGCATACTCCGCCGCTCTGGGCGAAGTATCGCGAACGGCCCGACCGGCTCGAAGCCGAAGTCGAGGCGGAAGTCAAGCGAGCGAAAGTGCTCGTGCGCGGCTACTCGAACCAAGGGTAGCGATGCGCGATCCTAACGTCCCGGAGTCGTTGGAAGGCTGGTGGATACTCCATCGGATGTTTTCGTTCAGTCGCCGCCGTTGGGACGCGCTGGCCGAGAAGCGCCGCAAAAAATACGCCGGACACGCCGTCGACCTCTTCGATCACCTCAAAGGGAACAGCGACGGCGATATCGGCCTCACGCAAGTTGTCGGCCACAAGGCCGATCTGATGCTGACGCACTACGCGCGAACGTTCGACGGTCTGGCCTACGCGCAGACGCTGGTCGATAAGCTCGAGCTGCGAGAATTCTTGGCGTCGCGCGAGTCGTACGTCTCCGTGCTCGAGCTGGGCCTCTACGACGCGACCGCGAAGATTCACGCGGAGCTCGATCGCCGGGGACTGGCGCAACAATCGGCGGAGTGGGTCGCCGCCTTCGACGAGCTGCTGCGCGCGCAAGCCGAGAGCCCGTACGTGGCGCCGCGCCTGTGGGCGAAGATCCCGATGCGGCGCTATCAGTGCTTTTATCCGATGAACAAGCGCCGCGGCGAAGTGCAGAACTGGTACATTCTCGGCTACGATGCGCGGGCGAAGATGATGAGCCAACACGGCGTCGTCGGCCGATCGTATCACGGGCGCGTGACGCAGATCATCTCCGGATCGATCGGGTTCGACGATTTCGAATGGGGCGTCGATCTCTACGCCGACGATCCGCTGACGTTCAAGAAACTGATCTACGAGATGCGCTTCGACGAAGTTAGCGCGCGCTACGGTGAGTTCGGGTCGTTTTGGGCCGGCCTGCAGTTTGCTCCGTCGGAGCTGGGCGTCTTCCTAGACGGCGACGCGATTCCGCAGTTCTCCGAGCCGCTCTAAGCTGCGATACTGAATCGCTTCGGCGATGTGCTCGCGCGCAATGCCGTTCTCGCCGGCCAGGTCGGCGATCGTTCGAGCGACGCGGGCAATGCGGTCGAGCGCGCGCGCCGAGAACTGCCGTTTGGCGCTGGCCTGGCCGAGTAGGCGCAGCGCCGCGTCGTCGAGCGCACAGTAACGCCGCATCGCGCTGCCCGGAATGTCGGCGTTGCACGCGAACGACGTCTCGGCAAAGCGCCGCTGCTGCCGGTCGCGCGCGGCGACGACGCGCTCACGTATCGTGGCCGAACGGTCGCCGCCGCCGCGGCTCACCATGTCGTCGAACGGCACCCGCGCGATTTCGATCTGCAGATCGATGCGATCGAGCAGCGGCCCCGACAGCTTGCTGACGTACTTCGCGACCAGGGCATCGTCGCAGCGGCATTCCACGCTGCGCGTTCCGCGATAGCCGCAGGGACAGGGATTCATCGAGGCGACCAGCTGAAAGCGCGCCGGATATGTAAACGTTCCGGCAGCTCGCGAAATAGTCACCGTACCCTCTTCCAAAGGTTGTCTAAGGACTTCGATCGCGCTCCGCGTAAATTCCGGCAGCTCGTCGAGAAAGAGCACTCCGTGATGCGCCAGTGAGATCTCGCCCGGCCTCGCGAGCGCGCCGCCGCCGACGAGCGCCGTTTGGCTGATCGTGTGATGTGGAAAGCGGAAGGGCCGCGCGCCGACGATGCCGGCGTGTCCGAGCAGCAATCCGGCGACGCTGTAAATCTTGGTTACCTCGAGCGCCTCGTCGGGCGTCATCGGCGGAAGTATCGAGGGCAAACGGCGCGCGAGCATCGTCTTGCCGCAGCCCGGCGGTCCGACCAGCAACAGATTATGTCCGCCGGCGGCAGCGATCTCCAGCGCGCGTTTTGCGGCCAGCTGACCTCGCACGTCGGTAAGGTCGCCGTGCGCCAGTTCGTCGTGGGCCGCCTGCGCGACGGGGGCTCGCCGCCATTGCGAACCGTTGCCGCAGATTACGGCGACTGCGCTGCGCAGCGAATCGACGGGATAGAGTTCCGTTCCGCTCACCAGCGCCGCTTCGCGCGCGTTGGCCGCCGGAACGATCAGTTTCGTAAATCCCGCGTTGCGCGCGCCCAGCACCATCGGTAGAATTCCGCTGACCGGTTGCAACTGGCCGTCGAGCGCGAGCTCTCCCAGTAGAATGAACTCGCGCAATGCTCGGAGCTGGATCTGTTCGTCAATCCCCATCAGCGCAAACGCGATTGCCAGATCGAATGCCGGTCCGGCTTTACGGACGTCGGCCGGCGAGAGATTCACGAGCAACTTGCCCGCCGGATAGGCGAAACCCGAATTGATGACCGCGGCGCGAACGCGCTCGCGCGCTTCGCCGAGGGCGCGATCGGGAAGGCCGATAATCGCAAACGCCGGCGTGCCGGGTGCACTATCGGCTTCGACGCGAACGACGTAGCCCTCGATGCCGAGCATCGCCGCCGAAAAGGCCAACGAAAGCACTGTCGCATCGTCTGCGCACGGCGATGGCGGCGTCTAGGGGTGAAGCAAGCGTGCCAAGAAACTCAGGCGGCGTGGCAGCCCAATGGGTCGCGGCACTGGCCGAAGCCGGCACTTTTATCGTCATTTGTGCGAGCGTGCTCGCGGCGCTGATTCAGCTGCGCCACATTCGCGCCGGCAATCAACTCCAAGCGCTGCTCTCGTTGGAGCGCGACTTTCGTGCCCCCGAGCTGCAGGCGGCGCTCACGTACGTACAACGCGAACTGCCGCAGCGCTTAGCCGATCCGGCGTACCGCCGTGAGCTGGAAACGATCGGTTTCATCGATCCGGCCACGCATCCGGAAATGGTCGCCTGCAACTGGCTTAACGAGATGGGGACGCTCGTTAAGCGCGGGCTCGTGTCGGAAGACACCTTCATGGATCTCTTCGCGCGCCTGATCACGCATTGTTGGAAGCAGATTGCTCCGGCGGTGGCCATCATGCGGCGCACGCGGGGACAGGCCCAATATCACGATTTCGAGTACCTGGCGATGCGCGCCGCGGCCTGGCTGGAGCGTAATCCGGGCGGGATGTCGCCACGAGAGTTCACACGGGATCTGCTCGAAGATCGCTGGTACGATCAAGATCGCATGGATTCTCCACAGATTACACAAGAGTAAGGTCGAAGATTGTGGACAACAGGGAGAGTTTTCTTAAATTTTGATAAAGGAGAACGTGTTGAAAAAGACGCTCGCTCGCGTCGCCGTGACGCTGCTCGTCGCCCTCGCGGGATGCTCCCACGGAGCGTCGCAATCCGCGGCCTCACCGTCCTCGGCGGCGAGCGGGTCGCACAAGACGATCGGCGTCTCGATACAGAATCGCGAGGCGCAATTTTACCAAGACATGGAATCCGGGATGCGAAGTGAGGGGGCGAAATTCGGATACTCCCTGATCGTCGTCGATGCCGGGCGCGACAATGCCAAGCAACAGAGCCAAGTGGAGGACTTCATCTCCAAGCGCGTCGACGCAATCGTCTTGACGCCGTACGATTCGGCCGCCATCGGGAGCGCAATCGCGGAGGCGAACTCTGCCGGCATCCCCGTCTTTACGGCGGACATCGCGAGCACCAGCACGCAAGGGCACGTCGTAGCGCACGTCGCGAGCGATAACGTGCAAGGAGGATTCACGGCAGGCACGCTGATGTGCGCGGCGATCGGAGGACGCGGCGCGGTGGCGATTCTCGACGAGCCCGAAGTGACGAGCGTCCAAGATCGCGTTCGCGGATTCAAGAACGCCATCAGTCAAAAATGCCCCGGCGTCACGATCGTCGGCGACATTGACTCGGGCGGAACGCGCGACAAGGCCAGCAGCGATACCGGCGACATAATGCAGGCGCATCGCGATCTCAAAGGCATCTTCGGCATCAACGACGATTCGGCGCTTGGAGCGCTGGCGGCCGTACGCGCGGCAAACATGACGGGAAAGATCGCGATCGTCGGGTACGATGCGACGCCCGAAGCGCGGACCGCGATCGGGCAAGGGGAGATGTACGGCGACGCCATTCAATATCCGGCGAAGATCGGTGCTACGACGATCGACACTATCGCCGCGTACTTTGCGGGGAAAAAGCCTCCGCCGGTCGTGAAGATCGGCGTCGGCGCGTTTACGAAAAGCTCACTAGGCCAGGCGACGAGCTCGCCATAAGTTGACCGCGCCGCTCCTGCAGATGCGCGGCATCGGGAAGAGCTTTCCCGGCGTTCGCGCGCTCTCCGACGTGTCGCTCGAGCTCTTTCCCGGCGAAGTCCTCGTGCTCGTCGGCGAAAACGGCGCCGGCAAATCCACGCTGATGAAGATCTTGGCGGGGGCCATTCCGGCGGATCAGGGTGAGATCTCGATCGACGGGACGCCGGTGCATTTCCATTCGCCGCAGGATGCGCAGCGCCGCGGCGTCGGGATGATCTACCAAGAGTTCACGCTCGTGCCGCAACTCTTTGCGCCGGCGAACATCGCGTTGGGAGCCGAACCGGCCGCGGGGCCGTTCATAGATGCCGCCGCCGTGCGCGAGCGCGCGAAGCGGACGCTCGACGAGCTTGGCGTGGATATTCCGCTCGACGTTCCGGTCGCGCAGCTCTCGGTCGGCCAACAGCAGCTGGTGGAGATCGCCAAGGTCTTGGCGCGCAACGCGCGCATCATCGTGATGGACGAACCGACGGCCGCGCTTTCCGAGCGCGAGATCGAGCGGCTCTTTACGATCATCGGCCGCCTGCGATCGAGCGGCGCGGGCATCATCTATATCTCGCACCGGATGGAAGAGCTGTCGCGAATCGCCGACCGCATCATGGTGTTGCGCGACGGGAGGGTGGTCGAGGCGCGCGCTGCGGCTGATTTCTCGTCGGACGAGATCGTACGGGCGATGGTCGGCCGGCGGCTGGAAGCGCACTTCCCGGAGCTTCCGCCCGTCCCGCGCGACGCAAAACTGCGGCTGGAGGTTCACGACTTGGTGCGCGCGCCGGCGATCAACGGCGTGTCGTTCGGCGTGCATGCCGGAGAAATCGTGGCATTGGCGGGGCTGGTCGGCGCGGGGCGGACGGAGATCGTACGCGCCGTTGCGGGGGCCGATCGTCCCGAGCGCGGCGACGTTCGCGTTGACGGTCGAGCGCTGCGGAGCGCGAGCATCGGTGCGGCGATCGCGGCGGGCGTCGCATTCATCACGGAGGACCGTAAGGCGCAGGGTCTAGTGCTCGGCATGAGCGTTCGCGAGAACGTAACCCTCGCGCACCTCGGCGATTTCGTCGATCGCGATCTGCTGATTGACGTCGCGCGCGAGCGTTCTGCGACGACGCGAATGATCGACGAGTTGCACATCCGGACGCCTTCGACCGAACAGCTGGCGCGAAATCTTTCGGGTGGGACGCAACAGAAGGTCGTGTTGGCCAAGTGGCTCCTCGGGCAGGCCGGCGTCTTTCTGTTCGACGAGCCCACGCGCGGCATCGACGTCGGTGCAAAGGCGGAGATTTACAAGATCATGGTGGAGCTTGCCGCCCGCGGCGGAGCGATCGTCATGGTTTCCAGCGATCTTCCGGAGGCGCTCGGAATGGCCCACCGCGTCTTGGTCGTGCGCGGTGGACGCATCGCGGCGGAGTTCTCTCGCGCCGAGGCAACGCCCGACCGGGTGATCGCGGTCGCAACGGGAGCCGCGGCGTGAATCAGCCGGATCGCCGCCGCGAATGGCTGCGCATCGCGGGCGCCGCGGCCGTCGTGATCGTCTTGATCGCCCTCGTCGACGCCGCCACGCACGGGTCGTTCTTGCAGCCCAGCAACATCGTTCGCGTGCTGCGCCAGATCACGTACAACTGCGTGCTCGGCGTGGGCCAGACGTTCGTGATCATCACGGGCGGCATCGACCTCTCCGTCGGATCGCTCGTCGCGTTGACGGGAGTGGTTGCCGCCTTATTTGCCAACGCGCTGCACCTGGGCGGCTTTCCGCTGATCGCTGCGACGCTCGTCGTCGCCGTCGCGGTCGGCGCCCTCGCGGGCTGGATCAATGCGCTGCCCGTGGTGAAGCTGAACCTGCCGCCGTTCATCACGACGCTGGCAATGCTGGAGATGGCGTTGGGCGCATCGTTTATTCTCGCGCACGGACGCCCCGTGGCGCTGCGGACGACGGACTTTCAAAACACCGGAATCGGCTCGTTCCTGGGCGGCGTTACCCGCGCGCTGCACTTGCCCAGCATTCCGGTTCCGGTGATCTGGATGGTCGTCGTCATCGTCGCGGCGTCCGTGTTATTGACGCGCACGCGATTCGGCCGTTACGTCTTTGCCATCGGCGGCAACGAAGAGGCGGCGCGGCTAGCCGGAATCAACGTGGGGCGCGTCAAGACGCTGGTCTATGTGATCAGCGGCGCCTGTGCGGCGATCGTGGGTTTCTTATATATGGCGCTCTTCTCGTCGGGATCGCCCCAGACCGGCACCGGCGACGAGCTGCTTGAGTCGATCGCCGCGGTCGTCGTCGGCGGCACGAGCTTGACCGGGGGCAGGGGAAGCATCGTCGGCACGTTCTTCGGCGCGCTGCTCATCGGCGTGCTCTATAATGCGATGAACCTGCTCAACGTCGATTCCTACCTACAGAAAGTGCTGCTGGGCGCCGTCATCCTGCTGGCCGTCGTGCTCGACGAACTGCGAAAGCGTTATCTCGCGCGTTAGAACGGGAAGTCGGATTGCTTCAAGCCGGTGTTCGTCTTGAGGTCGCTCACCGATTCGTCCAGCACGATTTGCGAGCCCGAATACATGATCTGGCGGATGGGCCAGTGCGTCTCTTTGGAGAGATAGACAATCTGCTCGGTGATGTCGCCGTTCGTCCACGGATCAGTCACCTTCAGATCGAGGCGATCCGTGTCGACGCCGCTGATCTTGCCGCCGTTGCTTTGGGTCAGCTTGCCCGGAGTCGTCGCATAGTTCTCGACGATCCGCTGTAAGAGGCCTTCCGGAATCGTGACGCCGCGCAGCGACACGGCGCGCGAATCGTGAATGCTGACCTTCATGTGAATTCCGGAAAGGATGCCACCCTGATGGCCGCTCACTTGATCCGTGCCGACCCACACGCCGCCCGACCCTTTGCCGTCGCCTTCGAGAATCAGCGTCTTGGCGAAGTGGGGCTTCATGAACTGATATTGGTACACGCGGTCCTGCGTCTGGGTACCTTTCGCCTCGTGGACGTGCAGCACGGCGGAGTAGTCGTTTACGTCGGCAAAGGCCTTATCGAACTCCACGATCGCCGGAGCGGTGTTCGCAGCGCGCGCAGCGCTCGCGGTCAGCTGCAGCGTCAACGCCAACGCGGCGATGGCGGCGCACGAAAGTCGGAGACATCTAAAATTCACTAAAGTCACCTCTGTGGATCAGGCGGTTTGGGCAGCGCTCTGCAAGCTTTCCTCGGTAAGCAGCAGCGTACCGTGCTTTCCTTCGACGCCGATGAGAACATCGCATTTTGCGTCCGCGGAGATCTCTTCGATGATGCGGCTCAAGGGTGCGCCGCTGTACTTTCCTTCGCGAAAGGAACCGAGCATGATCAAATTGGCCTTCTCCCGTTTGGCAACGTCGAGCACCGCCTGTTTGGTAGAGCGGGCCTTGATCGTCTCCGTGCGGATCGCGACGTTGTTCTTCCCGGCAATCGTTTCCGCCGCGCCCAGCGCGTCGAGGGCGATCCGCTCTTCGGCCGGCATCGCGGCATCCGGCGGCAGCGTGTACGGCACCTCGATGACATAGAGCGCTAAGAGCTCCGATTTCTCGCCGCGCGCGAGCTTCACGGCCAGCGCCACCATATGCGAGGAGTCGATCTCCGGCGAGAACGCGACGATGAGACTCCCGACCATCTGCGCGAGCTCGCTCTCGGCCTTTTTCGCGATTTGTTGAACGTACGACTGGGGCGGATGCAGCATCCAATAGAGCGTGCTTCCCACTCCGCCGGCGATGACGAGCGCCGCCAAGATGCCCGCGACGCTGACGTGCGCAGAACCGAACGTTATCACCGCCTGCCGCCCCTCACGCGCGCAATCAGCGCGAGACGGTGGGCCCCGAGCGCGACCATCGCCGCGCCCAAGACCGCGCCGGGCAGCACCCTGATGCCCGCCATTCGAATGGAGGCGAACATCTCGGTGAGGAGAATCGCGCCGCAAACGACGATCGCGATGGAGAGGGCCGTACGAATCAGCAGCATCGCTACACCCCGCTTCCCTCGCTAGCGCGCCGCTGATCGCTCGCCTTCAGGTTTGCGAGATATTCGTCCATCAGCTCCAGCTCGCCGGAGCGGCGGAGAATCTCGGTCTGGTCGTTGCGCCAATCCCGCTGCACGGATTGCAGCACCGGCAGCCGCCGATACCGGCGATAGGCGAGGTAGAACAGGAGCCCCAGAAGCAGCCAGCTGGGCCCGAATATCCTTCCGAGCACGTGCGTGCGCAGCGTAAAGAGCAAGATGGAAAAGATCCCGATGAATCCGATCACCGCAACGATGGGAAACTCCACGCGCTCGCCCCGAAAGCGCATCCCGACGTTGAGGGGAATCTTGAACTTTCGAGGGCTCAATGGGTCGGTCAAACGCAAACCGATCAGCCCCAGAAAGACGAACGAGTAGCTCGTCGCCGCGCCAAAGGCATAGAGGTCGGCAAGAAAGTCCAGGCCGTTCTCGCCGCGGAAGAACCGGCTGTAAAATGACGCCGCCGCCGGAAACAATCCGGGAATGGCGGCGAAGATCAACTCGATCACCGCGATCGAGGAGAAGAAGATAATCGAGACGGCCGGCGTTCGAAAGCGCCGGTGAACGCCTTGAAAGAGCGCCGGCAACAGATTGCTGCTGCTCATCGCGTAGGCGATGCGGGAGCTGCCGAAGACGCCGGAGTTGGATGAGATCAACAGCAGAATTGCGCCGAGCACGGGAACGTAGAGCGCGGCGAGCGCGCCATAGTACGGAACCTGCGCTGCCAGCAGCGCGACGGCCTTGCCTTGATTGTCGGAATTGTTCGTGAAGATCTGCCAAAACGCCAAGTGATGGCCTGACGCATCGGTGATCGGATGCCAGGGCTGCAGTCCCAGCGCGAGATTCGAGTACGCGAGCGCAAAGATCAAGATCGTGAGGATCAACGACACGGACGTGCGTGGAATGACCGATGCGGGACGCTGCGTCTCTTGGGCCGCCTGCGAGATCGATTCGAGTCCGACGAACGAGATAATTGCAAGCGACGTCCCCAACATCAGTTGGTAGGGCGAGGGCCAGTTGAACTGCATGGCATGGATCAGCAGCGCCGGTTTGAACGCGAAGAGAAATCCGAGGCATAGAATGAGCGATTCGCTGAGCACGTCGAGCGCCGAAACGACGCCGTTGAAGGCCGTGCTCTCGCGTACGCCGATGACGTTGAGCAGACAGAGGCCCGCGACGAGCGCGAAGACGGCCACGAAGTGCACCCACGGATGAACCGAGTTGGTGAGCGACGGCAACAGCTGGCTCGAATAATCGACCGACGTCCACGCAAAGAGCGTGACGTCGATCGTAAAGTCGAGCAACACGGCCCAGCCGGCGATGAAACCGAAGATGTCGCCCAATCCCCGCATCACGAAGTACTGGCCGCCGCCCGCGACCGGATACGTGGCGGCCAGCTCGGTGTACGCCAGTCCGATGCACACGTAAACGACGCCCGCGAACAGAAACGCGACGTTGCTGGCGCCGGCCGCTGCGGCCAGGACCAACCCCAAGCCGACGAAGATGTCGGCCCCGACGTCGGAGTAGCCCCACGAAAACGATCCCCACGGCGTCACGGAACGGCGCAACTCCGGGTTTGCTCGGGCCTTTTTCTCCATCAGAAGGCGTCGCGGTGCAGGCGCACGCACTCGCCGTCCAGCGTCACGACGTCGAAGCGAACCGTTGCGGCGGGAGCGACGATCTGCGCGTAATCGGCCGCGACTCGCCGAAGGCGCGCGCGTTTGCGCGCATCCACGCTCCCAAGCGCGCTCCCGAATGCCCGCGAGTCCCGGCGCTTCACTTCAACGAACACGAGCGTACCGCCGTCGAGGCAGATCGCGTCGACCTCGCCGCCGGGCAGGCGAACGTTTCGCGCGAGGACGCGATAGCCGCGCGCCGCCAGAAAAGCGCCGGCACGATCCTCTCCCTGCCGGCCCTTCCAGTTGCTATCCAGTGAGGGCCTCGAAGGCTTCGACCGACTGCAGGCCGAGCGCAAGCTGCGCATCGCGGACGCGCGCCCAGTTCGCCCGATGATGAACGCTGGGGCCGTGCGCGCGCAGCGCCTCGAGATGGTGTGGAGTGGAATATCCCTTGTGCAGCGCAAAACCGTAGCGCGGCTCGTGCCTGTCGAGGTCGACCATCAGCGCGTCGCGATGCACTTTGGCGATGATGGAGGCAGCCGCTACGACGGCGCAGCGCGCGTCCCCGTGGATCAACGGTTCTTGTGGCCCGGCAAACGAGCGGATTCGCACCGCGTCGGTGATCAGATATTGCGGCGCGGCGTCGAGAGCCGCGATGGCGCGCTCCATCGCAAGAAGGCTGGCCCAATAGATGTTCAGCCGGTCGATCTCGGCAACGTCGGCGCTGCCGATCGCCCAGGCGAGGGCCCGCACCTTGATCGTTTCGGCGATCTCGACGCGCAGCTCGGGCCGCACCTGCTTGGAATCGTTGAGGCCCTTGATCAGCAGCGGCCCGGCCGCCACGACGCAGGCCGCGACGACGGGGCCCGCCAGCGGACCTCGCCCGACTTCGTCGATCCCGCCGATCAACGAAAATCCACGGTCGCGCGCGGCGTTTTCGAAGCGATGCAGGCGGAGGAGGCGCCGGCGTTCGCGCTCGTACGCCGTCTTCTTTTTACGCTGCTTCGGCGTCATCCGGATGCTCCAGTGAAATTCGCCCAAACGCGCCCTCGTTGAAAACGCGAATGTACGCGCGCGCAGCGTTGGTAAGGTCGGGCTGCGCGCCTTTCCCGAGGAAACCGCGCTGCACCGCGAAGGTCGCGAGATCCGGGACGTCGCGATTGCCGTCGTGCAAAAGGAGCCAGCGGTGAAAGGCTTCGGCGACCTCGCGCGGATCGAAGCGGTTGTGCGGCAGCGCCCCGCACATCGCGAGCTTCCAACGCGCGGCCGGCGTGCCGATTTTCGGCGGCAGGACGCCGGGCGTATCGAGTAGCTCGACGGCCGGCGCCAGCCGAAACCACTGCATCCCTCGCGTGACACCGGCGCGGTTCTCCGTCTTCGCTTTGGCGCGTCGCAGCAAGGCGTTGACGATCGACGACTTCCCAGAGTTCGGCGCTCCGACGATCATGCTGCGGGCGATACCTTTTCGGCCCGCGGCATCCTTCGCAACGTCCCGTGCCAGGGCCGCTACCGCGCGCGGCGCGCGCGCGTCGAGGGCCACCGCGACCTGGCCTCGCTCCGAGAAGCGTCGCAGGAAGGCGTTCGTCGTGGCTGGATTCGCCAGATCGTCGCGGGTGAGGGCGATGAAGCGTTTTTTCCCCTGGACCATCTCGTCCAGCATGGGATAGCGCCCACTCTGCGCGATCCGCGCGTCAACGACCTCGATCAAAATATCGATCAGCGAGAGCGATTCGCGGATTTGCCGCCGCGTGCGGGCCATGTGCCCGGGGTACCACTGCGCCTGGGCGAGCATCGAAGGCGAGGTTCCCTAGAGCTCGCCCAGCATTCGGGGCGGCCAAACGCCGGCAACTGCGCGCCCCATCAGGCGGTCGTCCGGTACGGGACCGAAGACGCGCGAATCTTCGCTCGCCGCGCGATTGTCGCCCAGCACGTAGACGCTGTGCGCGGGAACCGCGATCTCCGGCGCGCTGCGAGCGTCGCCGTGCTCGACGTAGGGTTCTCGGAGCGCGATGCCGTTCACGTAGACGTGACCACTCGCGATTTTGACGCGGTCGCCCGGGACGCCGATCACGCGTTTGATAAAGACGCCGCGCGCGTCGTTGTCTCTGCGAAACGCGACGATATCGCCGCGCCGCGGCGATGCGAAGCGGTACGCGAAGGTGTTGATCGCGACGTATTCGCCCGGACGGATGTGGGGTTCCATCGAGAGGCCGCTGACTTGGGGAAGACGGAGAAAGAAGGCGGCGACGAGCAACGCGAGCACCGCGAGCTGCAGGGTCAGACTTGCGAAGGATCGCCATCTCGCGAGACGGACCACGCAGAGTCCTTCGCGGCGCTGCTTACAAAATCTTCGCCTGCGACGGCGGCCAGAAGATCAAGAACGCGCGTCCCGTGAAGCCGGCGCGCGCGTTGGCGCGCGAACCGCTTGCGAAGCGTCCGGAATCTTGCGCGAAGCCCCAGATATGCGAGTCTTCTGAATCGTTGCGGTTATCGCCGAGCATGATGTAGCAGTGCGGTGGAATACGATTGGGAGCGGTCCAATCCGCTGCCGGGGGAACGTTGGCCATGCTCGGATCCAGGCGTTGCCATCCGGCGCCGTAGCTGACGTAAACTCCGTAGTTGCGGACTTCCAGCGAGTACTGCGGCCGTTCGGCGACGTAGGGCTCTTGCAGCCGAATGCCGTTGAGGTACACGCTGCCCGCGGCGACGCGCAGCGTATCGCCTGGACGTCCGACCACGCGCTTGATGAAATCGTCCGGCGTTGGCACCGGCGGCGGGAAGACGACGATGTCGCCCTCGTTGGGGGCATGAAAGCGGTACTCGAACTTATCGACCAAGAGCACGTCGTGGATCTGGAGTGTCGGAAGCATCGAACCCGAGGGAATGTAATACGTTCGCGCCACGAAGGTGATCAAGATCCACGCGGCTATGCCGGCGATGATGAACGGATCGAGGAACTCGCGCGCGATTGCCGTGCTGCGGCCGCCCGATCCCGCCACCACGGGCCGCAGCGATAGGAGCGCGCGCGCGGCGCCGATGACCGCAACGATCGCGAGCAGCTCGTACGGCGTCATGCCCTAGCCTCCAAGCAGGCGCATCCGCCGTAGCGGCCAGAGCACGAGAAATCCTCTGCCCCCGAGTGCGGCACGCGGTCCCTTTGCGGCGAGTGGCCCGGCAAAGAACGCTCCCCTGCCTTGCGCGAACCCCCACTCGTGCGAATCGTCGGAATAGTTCCGGTTGTCGCCCAGCACGAAGTAACAGTTATCGGGCACGCGATCGGCCGACTGCCACGCGGCGCGCGGCGGGATGTTCGCCCTCCGCGGGTCCAGTGCAGCGCCGTTGACGTAGATGCCGTAATCGCGGATCGACAGCGTGTATGAGGGCGGCTGATTTTCGTAGGGTTCGTACAACGCCGCTCCGTTGCGATAGACCACGCCCCCCGCAATTTTAATTCGATCCCCGGGAATCCCGATGATTCGCTTGACGTATTGCGTGCCGCCCGACGGAATTGGGGGCGTGAAGAGCGCGATATCGCCGCGGGCCGGTGGATGCAGACGATAGGCGATCTCATCGACGAGCACGACGTCGCCCACCTGGAGCGTCGGCACCATCGAGACCGAGGGAATGTAAAATGGCTCCAGGACGAACGTCACGAGGAAGAGCGCGACGAGCCCGGTCGCAATGAACGCGTCCAGATAGCTGCGCAAGAGTGCCGTGCTCTGCGGATAGGCGCGGACGACGGGACGCGCCGATACCGTCAGACGCGCGATGGCCAAGACGCACAGTAGCCCGACGAGCTGCAGCGGTGTCAGAGCGGTGCTGAAGGAACCCCTGATTAGTTCCGTGCATCGATCGCAGCGAGCAGCTTTGCCGCAGATCGAGGCGCGCCCGAGGGAGCATAGCCAGACGTTCTGAGACCGAGGGCGCAACAATGAGCTGCGGCAAAGCTACCGCTGCCCGAAGGGTTTTGCCGCGAAGCCGGCGACTGCGTTGTCGAAGGCTCCGTCACAGACTGCTTGGAGTATGCTCCGTCGCCCTCTCCTAGCATTCGCCGGCTTCGCGGCGCAAACGATCGGTACACGGAACTAATCAGAGGTTCCTTAGGTTCCTTTGGTTTTCTTTTCCTTGATTCGCGCGGCTTTGCCGACTTTTTCGCTCAAGTAGTAGAGGCGGCTACGAGAGACTGCGCCGCGCTTTCCGACTTCGATGCGCTCGACTCGGGGGCTGTGCAGCAAGAACGTCTTCTCGACGCCCACGCCGTGCGCGATCCGCCGCACCGTTATCGATTCGCCCAGGCCGCCGCCCTTGCGGACGATCACGATGCCTTCGAACATCTGGGTCCGCTCCTTGCCGCCCTCGACAACCTTCGAATAGACCTTGACGGTGTCTCCGGCGCGAAACTCCGGGACCGAGGCCTTCAGTTGATCTCGATTGAGCACTTCGATGATATTCATAGCGTTCTATTTTGGTTACGGGCGAGCAATGAAGAGCCGGGCATGCAGCCCGGCACACCGCGTAATGCTAGGAAGGCTCTGTGGGACCCTGCAAACGCTGCTCGTCGAGAAGGTCGCGGCGCCTCGCCGCCGTGCGGCCGCGCGACTGTTCGCGCCTCCATTGCGCGATCTTGGTATGGTCGCCCGAAAGCAAGACGGCCGGCACCTCGACTCCGCGGAACGTCGCAGGCCGGGTGAACGACGGATAGTCCAGCGATCCTGCGGCGAACGACTCGCTGGCCAGCGACGGCGCCGCCAACGCGCCCGCGACGAGGCGTGCGGTCGCATCCATGAAGGCCAGCGCCGGTATCTCGCCCCCGGTGAGCACGAAATCGCCGAGCGAGCATTCCTCGATCGGATAGAGCGCGCCGAGCCGTTCGTCAATGCCCTCGTAATGCCCGCAGACGATCACGAGGCGGTCGAGCGTCGACCACCGCGCGGCGTGCGCGTGGCTGAAGGGCACGCCCGCCGGCGTCGGCACGACGATGAGATTCCGCTCCGAGGGCACAGCCTGCGACAGAATTCGATCCAGCGCGCGGGCGATCGGCTCGATGCGCAAGACCATGCCCGGACCGCCTCCATACGGCGCGTCGTCGGCGCGTTCGCCCTGCGGCAACTCATCGAGGAGATGGTGGTAGCGGATAGCGACGAGGCCCCGCTCGACCGCGCGTCCGACGATCGAAAGGCCCACAAAAGGAGCAAAGAGCTCGGGGAAGAGCGTAACGATGTCGATGGTCAGCATGGTGCCGGAATACGCAATGTTCCCGAAGGATCCGAGATTTGCTTGCGTCGTGCAATCTCTGCGGCGAGGCGACTTTGCCGCGGCGCAAGTGGCGGCGAGCGAACTGCTGGCGCAGTGTTCCGACCCCGCGGAGCGGGCCTTTTTACTCAATAAACGAGGCGCCGCCCGCGCCGGCCTGCATCAGTTGACGGCCGCGCGAAGCGACTTCTGCGACGCGCTGCGCGCGGTACCAAACTATCCGCCGGCGCTGACCAACCTCGGGAATCTCTCGTTCGAAGGCGGCGAATACGAAGCTGCAATCGCCCACTATCAACGCGCGATCGCTGCCGACGAGCGGTATGCGATCGCGTACGTGAATCTCGCAGCCGCCTATAAGCGGCTGTGTCGTTTCGATGAAGCCGTGCGCGCGTTACGGCAAGCGCAGCGCCTGGACGCGCGCAATGCCGCTACCGTTGCGGCTTCCGGCCGGCGGTCTCGGAGACGGTAAGCCCTTCCAAGTATTCGAAGAGCTGTGGCAAGGTGATCTTTTCCAGAGCGGTTCGCTGCTGCAGCGCGGCCTCGTCCTCGCCCTCGTCTCGAATGTAACAACGCGTCTCGGCGCCGTCGCGCTCGCTCGTGATGAACGACACGGCAAAGCCGTTGCGCGGCAGTTCGTCGTAAATTCGCATGGTCTGCGGGTTGAGAATCTCGATGGAGTGCGCTTGATTATCCGCATCAAAGATCAGAATTCGCAGGTGCTCGAAGTTCGTCACCTCGATCGCGCCCACGACGAAAACGTTCTTCGCAGAAAAGAACTCATGCCCGCGTTTGCTGCGACTGGAGACTTCGTAAAAGACTCGATGCGCAACGAACCGGTTGAGGATCTTCCGCAACGTCGCCAACGAAGCCAGCGTCTCGGTACGGTTGCCGCGTGTGTAGATAATCTTCACGGGCGGCCCTGGTGCTTGCACGGCTACCCAGGTAAGCCCTCTTTTCAGTGCGGCGGAACTGACCTGGCGCCCCCGAAATGACGGCCGAGAAAGATGTTTTCGGTTCCGGATATCCTGGTGGTCTCGGTCTTAGCGCTCTTGCTCTTCGGGCCGGACCAGCTGCCCAAAATGATGCGCCAGGCCGGCCGCGTGATGCGGGACGTTCAAAACACGTCGCATGCGTTCATCGCCGAAATGGAACGCGCGGCCGATGCGTCTGACCTCGCCGAGCTCCACGACGACCTGCCGGCCTCTCCCCCCTCACTGAGCCGCGAAACCCCCGCGAAAAACGATTAGTACCGCCCCGAGTACTTCTAAATATTGAAGTTTTGGCGCAGCTCCGTTATCCGCTGTTGCAGGAGCTGGCGGGCCTGGCCGGCGAGGCGCTGTTTTTGATCCTCGGGAAGCCGCTGGTAGATCAGATAGCCGGCCGCTGACAGCAGGCCCCCGAGCACGCCGACCAGCAACGCGCGTCCCGCGTCGTTGCCTGCGGACTTATCGGGGTCGAAGCCGCCTTGATAGCCGTTCCCGGCCGTCCCCGAGGTCGACCACGGTTGTTCCGGCGGTGAGCTGCGAAAACTCTCGGACATCACTTTTCTCCTTGTTGCTTGCCGAGCTTGATACCCGTCTTGCCTCGGCGCTTCCCACCGATCGCGGAAATTGGACGGCGATGGAGTTGCACGTGATCCGGGAAGCGGCGCACGATCGCTTCGATCGCCAGGGCTGCCGTCGCGACGATTGCGCGGACGCTTTCCGAATCGCGAACGGACGCCGGCCAGCGCACGGTCATCGAACCTGGCTGCTGCGCGACGTCGAGCGCGATGCCGGCATGCTCTTCGAGGCCGAGGCGTGCGGCTTGCAGTATCGCTGAAACCCCGGCACACACGATGTCGTGGCCGCGCTCCGCGAAGCCGGCGTGACCGTTCGCAGCGAACGCCGCGACTCGATTGCGGGCGTCACGGTAAAGAGTAACCGCCAACACGGCCTGTCCGTCGTGCTCCTATGGGAGCGTAATCTTGGTGATCTTGACTTCGGCGAACGGCTGACGATGGCCGCGCAGCTTACGCACCCGTTTCTTCGGCTTGTAGCGGAAGACGAGGATCTTCTTTGCCTTGGCCTGGCGCAGCACGGTCCCGGTGACGGATGCGCCCTCGAGCACGGGACCGCCGACCTTGACGGCGTCCGAACCGCCGGCGAGCACGACGCGATCGAACGTTATCTCCGCGCCGGCATCCGCCGCCGCGTCGCATCGAATGATGTCGCCCTCGGCCACCCGGTACTGCTTGCCGCCGGTCTCGATGATCGCGTACATGACCCCGGTACGATATCAAGGCGCCGCCCCGGCGTCAACGATGGAATCGGCTCGCGGCTTGACAGTTCCCCGTCTGGCAGAGCAGTCTAATAAATAGAGTAGTCCATTGTGCGGAGGAAAACATGGAACCCTTGAGCCCGATGCAGGCGCGCGACCACATCGAGATGGTCGACCGGATATTGGCCCAGTCGCAGCAACGGCTCGAAGCGGGCGGCGAGTACTTTGCCGTCTGGGGCATCGCCTCGGCCTCGGTCACCGTCGTCATGCAGTTGCTGAGCCAAGGGCTGCTTCCGAACGCCGCGTTCCTATGGCTGCCGATCGCCCTCGGGGGCTGCACGGCGTTTTCCATCGTGCGGGGGCGTTCGATGCGAAGGTGTTTGCGCGGAGTCTCCGTGGTGCAGCGCGAGTTCTTCAAGGTGCTGTGGATTACGCTGGGCGTGGCCTTCATCGCGGACACGGCGGCGATCCGGCTCTTCCCTGGAATGGCGGCGGCTGCAATCTGGAGCGTTGCGGCGTCGATCGTGCTGCTCTACATCGGCGTGCATGGAAACTCGCGCGCGCAAGTCGGCGGCGCGGTGGTTATCGCCTCCCTCGTTGCGGCCGCCTTCGTCGGCGGTACCGTCGTCGGATACATCTTGGCCGCCGGTATGCTCGTCGGTTACGCGGGATTTGGCGTCAGCGAACTCCTCGCCCGCTGAAATTCGATGGACGAGCTTTTGCTATCGAAGGTGCGCCTCGGGATCGTTGCCGAGCTGCTCGGCTACAACTGGGTCGCCTTCACGGAGCTCGCGCGCTCGCTCGCGGTCAGTAACGGCAACCTGGGAGCGCATCTGGCCAAACTCGTGGATGCCGGTTACGTGGACGAAGAAAAAACGTTCGTGAATCGGCGGCCCCTCAGCCGTTATCGTCTCAGCAAACGTGGCCGCGATGCGTTCACTCGCCACGTCTCCGAACTCCAATCATTACTGAAAGCCTAGGAGCATAGCCGTGTTACTCGAGCTGCAAGAAGTTTCAAAGGCATACGGGTCAATCCAAGCGCTGCGCGACGTGTCGCTGGCGGCCGATCGCAACGAGATCGTCGCGCTGCTCGGCCCCAACGGCGCCGGAAAGACGACGGCAATTGAAATAGCGCTCGGACTGCGCAGCCCCGACGGCGGCCGCGCCACCATCTTCGGAGGCTCGCCGCGGAGCACCGCCGTGCGGCGACGCATCGGCGTCACGCCGCAGGAGAGCGGCTTCCCGGACATGCTTCGCGTCGGTGAGATTCTCGCATTCGTCGCGGCGCACTATCCACGTCCGATGGCGCTGCACGACGCGCTCGCCGATTTTGGACTCGACGAGCTCGCCAAACGCAGGGCGGGCGCGCTTTCGGGTGGCGAGTCCAGGCGCGTGGCGCTGGCCCTCGCGTTCGTCGGCAATCCCGAGCTCGTGGTGCTCGACGAGCCGACGACGGGATTGGACGTCGAATCGCGGCGGCGCCTCTGGCGCACGCTACGAAGGTTTGGCCAAGACCGCTGCGTGATCTTCACGACGCATTACCTCGAAGAAGCCGAAGCCAACGCCACGCGAGTCGTCGTGCTGGATCGAGGCCGCACCTTGTTCGACGGCGAGCCGGAGGCATTACGCGGTCGTGTCGGCAGGCGAAGCGTCAGCTACGTCGGCGCGAACGGGCGCGTAGCGGTGCGGCCCGAGGATGCCGACGAGTACGTGCGTACCCTGGTTCGCTCCGGCAACGACTTTTCCGATCTGGAAGTCACCCGGCCTTCGCTCGAAGAGGCCTTTTTGACGCTGACGGGAGCATCAGAATGAACGACCTCGCATTGCTGCGCGCGCATACGCGCGTCGCGTTTCTGGACTTGGTTCGCTGGCCGGGCTACGTAGTGCCAACGCTGCTGTTCCCGGCGATGTTTTACGTGCTCTTCGACCTGCCGTTCGCGCGACGGCACGCCGGGATCGCAGACGTCACGACGCTCTCATTCATGGCCTTTGCGGTCGTGGGCGTCGCGCTCTATCAGTTCGGCGTAGGCATCGCCCAAGAACGGGGGCGCCCCTGGGAGCGATTCCTGCGAACGCTGCCGGCGCCGGCCGGCGTACGCTTCGGGGCGCGCATCGCGACGGCGATGATCTTCGGCATCCTAACGGCGGGTTTCGTCGCGATCGTCGCTCGGATGCTCACGCCGATCGACCTCAGCTGGTCGCAGTGGGCGCTCGTCGCGGTCTACACGCTTTGCGGCGGCGTCCCATTCGTCTTGATGGGGATCACGCTCGGTTACTGGGCGTCACCGCGCGCCGCCGTGCCGCTCGCCACCGCCTGTAATTTGCTCCTCGCCTACGGCGGCGGATTGTGGATGCCGCCGGACGATCTGCCCGGCTTCGTCGCCAAGATCTCGCCCTATCTCCCGACCCGGCAGTTCGGCGACCTCCTGTGGAGCGTTACCGGTTACGCGCACGCCGCGCCCGCGATTGCCGGGCTCGCCGTCTACGCCGCAATTTTCGCGCTCGCGGCAGCAATTGGATATCGCCGCGACGAGCACCGGCGCTACTCCTGAGGTATAGTTGCGATACGCACTCGCTACTTAGGAGGACTCCTCATGCAACGATATCTTCGCGGCGGCGTGCTCGCGGCGTTGGGCGCGTTGGCGATCGGCGTTGCGGCCTGCTCCGGGCACGCCGGCTACGCCCCGCTTCCCAGCGCACCGCAGGCGCCTGCGCAGAACGGCCCGCTGCCGGCGGCAACCGCCACTCCGCCGGTCACGGCGCCCGTTCTGATCGCCTATCCCTATACGAATAGCTGGACAACGCGAACGTGGGCGGGTCCGACGGCGACGCCCATGGTCACAAACGGCAGCGATGCGGGTCGCATTACCGTAAAGTTCCGAATCGACAAGAAGACGGGCGTCTATGACGTCGTAGAACGGGTCAAGTCGCGGACGGCCGGATCGCTCGAAGTCCTGAACTCCGCGATCGCGTTCGCGCGTCACCGCGGCGGCATCGCGCAAATCATTCTGTCGGACAACTTTACCTTTACGGCCGGCACGCTGACCGAGACTGGAATGGACACGTATCCCAACGGTCAAAACTCGATTGACTTTCCGATGTACACCGGACGCCGCTGGAGCGCGGCGGCCGCGCACACCTCTTACGTGAACATCCAAGAGGCCGGTTCAAACCCGTTTGCACAAAACACGTCGTTCACCGAAGCGGCCGACGGCACGTACCACGGTCAAACGTCGTTCTCGAGCGTCAAGGGCCGGCACAATCAAGACAACTACGCCTCAACCACGCGGGTGGTGCTCGATGGCCCGTCGATCTACCGATTGTCGGAGCGAGCAGCCGGCTACAACCGGTTGACGCAGCTTTTCGAGCTGCCCAAGGGAGACTTCATCGACGTCCGTTCGCTGGGACGAGAACCGCTGCCGTTCAAACGCGGAACGGTCAAGGTGCCGGATTGGTATCCCGGCGGCGGTCCGCTTCCCAAGACGCTCTACGCCGACGACTTCCGCGTGGCGGGCCCCGCCAGGATGCCGTCGGATTGCCGCGCTCGACGCGGTGAATCGTCGACGAAAGTGGTGGAGACGTTTGCGAACCTCGATCCGGTGCAGGGTTTCTATAACACCTACACGGCGAACTACTACCTGACGCAGCTCGCGCAAAATCAATATTGGTTTGCGTGCATCGTCGAGACGTACACCAACGACACGTATGCCAACGGTTGGGCGATGAGCGGCGGCAACTGGGGCGGCCTCACGTCGGAGCAGGTCGGAACCGAGGTGCTGATCGCGACCAAGGTCACGACGCCCTCCGCGATCCTGCCGCAGGCGTTGCTCGCCCTTCCGGCGCTGACGTTTCCCTCAGTGGGCTTTCGCACGCACGTGGGCGGCTGAGCCCATCTCGCGCGTCAGCTCGTGAGCGGCGCGCAGCCCTTCGTCGAACGCGCGCACGGCGTTGAGTTCGCTCGCGTCGCGCGCGCCGCCGGCGATTCGATAGGGGCGGCGTAACCCGGCGACCGCAGACAGGAGCGCATCGTTGCGCTCCTGTCCAGCGGCGATCACGACCGTATCCGCGAAAATCGTCTGCAACGCGCCGTCGGCGGTGCGGATCACGAGGCCTTCCGGAACGATGCGCTCGTAAGCGATATTCGGGTACATTTCGACGCCTGCCGCGCGCAGCGATCGTAGGATCGCCCAGCGCGTCGTCTTGCCGATGCGCTCGCCGATTGGCGCTCCGCGCCGTAGCAATCGCACCCGCTTGCGCCCGACGACCAGCAACTCGCCGTCGAGCGGCGCGGCCAGACCCTGTTCGTAGAGAAACCGCGTGGTGTCGTCGGCGTTCGCCTCGCCGAAGCTCAAGTAGTGCGCGACGTCCACCCCGATGCCGCCGGCGCCGACGACGGCAATGCGCTCGCCGACCGCGGCGTCGCGCAACAGCAGGTCGGCATACGAAACGACGTGCGGGAGGTCGTCCCCCGCAAGGAGCGCCCGCCTCGGGAGCACGCCGGTTGCCAGAACGACCGCGTCGAACTCGCGCAACTCGTCGCTGGCCGCGACGCGCCGGTTCAATCGCACCTCGACGCCCAATCGCGGCAACTCATTGCTGAAGTAGCGGATCGTCTCGCCGAAATCGCGTTTCCCCGGAATCTTGCGCGCCATCCGAAACTGGCCGCCGAGCTCGTCGTCGGCCTCGAAGAGCACGACGCGGCCGCCGAGTGCCGCGAGGGCACGCGCCGCTTCCATGCCCGCCGGTCCGCCGCCGACGACTGCATAGCGAGCGCCATTTTTGCTCGCAAGGTCCGGCTCCGGGAACGCGAGCTCGCGCGCGGCTCGCGGATTCACCATGCACGAGACCGGCGCATCGATCAGGGAGCGGTCGATGCAGGCCTGATTGCACGCGATGCACGTGTCGACATCGGCCGATCGCCCTTCCGTGGCTTTCGCCACGATCGCCGCGTCCGCGAGAAACGGCCGCGCCATCGAGATAAAATCGGCGCTTCCTTCGGCCAGGGCGGCCTCGGCCGCGGCGATGCTGTTGATGCGATTGCTCGCAATGACGGGCAACGCCGTCACCGCGCGCTTTATAGCGGCGGCATACGGGATCCACACTCCGCCGGGCACTACCTGCTGCACGGTCGGGATCGACGATTCGTGCCAGCCGATGCCGACGTTGAGCGCGTCGACGCCGTCGGCCGCAAGCGTGCGCGCAAACTGCAGCGTCTCTGCCTGCGTGGTAGAGCCGGTCATCAAGTCGGCGCCCGAGATGCGAAAGATCACGGGAAAGTCGCTGCCGGCAAGGTCGCGGATTGCGCGCAACACGGCGCGAGCGGCGTTCATCCGCCGATCGAGGTCGCCGCCCCACGCGTCGTCGCGCCGATTGGTCAGCGGCGAAAGAAACTGGTTGAGCAGATAGCCTTCGGACGCCATCACCTCGACCGCGTCGTAGCCGAGCTCGCGCGCGCGCAACGCGCCGCGCGCGAAGTCGGCGATCGTTTCCCGAATCTCGTCGTCGCTCAGCGCTCGCGGCGCGTCAGGCGAGAAGCGCGACGGAATCGCAGACGGCGCGACGGGTTGCAGCCCGTACGATTCCTTGAGTGCGTAGCGTCCCGCGTGGAAGAGTTGTAGCGCGATGCGGCCGCCGGCGGCGTGCACGGCCTCTGCGGCGGCGCGCAAGCTTGGCGCCCAGCCGTCGTCGTTGACCAGGCTGTAGTTGACGCCGCCCGCGCCGCTGCGGTTGACCGCGGAGCCGCCCGTGACGATCAGGCCGACGCCGCCGCGCGCCCGAACGGCGTAGAACTCGGCGAGTGTCGCCGCGTCGCGCTCGACGCCGAGGTGCATCGAGCCCATGATGATGCGATTGCGCAGCAGCAGCGTGCCGATCGAGCCCTCGCGGAGCGCGTACGGGAACATCGGCGTGGCCGTTACGAGAGCGCGAGCGGCGGCGTCGTGTCGGAGTAAAAAGGAGGAGCGATCACGCTGAGGCCGCCGTCAACGCAGAACGTCTGCCCGGTGATGTACTCGGATTCCGGCGCCAGCAAGAATGCGATCGTATCGGCGACCTCTTGCGGCGTTCCCATGCGGCGCTTTGGAATCTTGGCGAGCACCGAGTCGATCGGCGCCATGCCCGCGACGCGCTCGTAGAAGTACGCGCACGATTCGGTATCGATCAAGCCGCCGTTCACGGCGTTGACGTTCACGCCGTAGGGAGCGAACTCGACCGCCATGTAGCGCACCCAGGCCTCGATTGCGGCCTTGTTCGAGCCCAGGTTCGCGTAGGTCGGATACGCGCGGATGCTGCCGTAACTGGAGAGCACTGCGATGCGTCCGCCGTTGCGCATCAGTTTAACGGCACGCTGCGCGCCGAGCACGAACGCGCGCACGTTGAGGTCGAACGAACGGTCGAGATTATGGGCCTTGAGATCTACGATTTTCTTAAACGAGCTCGCCGCGGCGTTCGAAACGAAACAGTCCAGTCGTCCAAACTCGGAGCCAACGCGCTCGAACAGCCGGTCGATCTCCGCCGGTTCCTCGACGTTCGCCTGTGCCGCAATCGCTCGCGGGCCGAGCGCGGTAATTTCGCGTACCGCGCTCTCCGCCAGGTCGGCATTGCGCTGATAGTTGACGACGATGTCCGCGCCTTCGCGCGCCAATGTCAGCGCCAGCGCCCGCCCGATGCCGCGCGAGCTCCCGGTGATGAGCGCGACTTTTCCGTCGAAGCGGCGGTTCACGACTCGCTTCCGCGGAGGGAGAGCAACTCGCGGGCGATCACGGTCTTTTGAATTTCGTTGGTTCCTTCCTCAAAGCGTTGCGCTCGCGCGTCGCGGTAGACGCGCTCGATCGCATTGGGCTGCCAAAACCCGATGCCGCCGTGGATCTGCAGCGCCTTATCGGTAACGCGCGTGAGCATCTCCACGGCCTGCAGCTTCGACATCGAGGAGAGCAGCGCCGCGCCGGCGCTCTCGGCCTCCCACTCGTGCGCCGCATGCAAGACGAGTTGACGCGCGGCCTCGATGTCGGTGGCGTTCTCGGCGATCATGAAGCGGATCGCTTGGCGCTCGATGAGCTTCTTGCCGAAAGTTTCCCGTTCGGTCGCGTATGCGATCGCCAGCTCGTGTGCGCGGCGCGCGAGCCCCACGCAGCTCATCGCGACCGAGATGCGGCTCGGCGTCAAGAAGCCGCCGAGCGCGACCTCGAGGCCCTGACCTTCATCGCCGATGCGATTCGCGACCGGAACGGGCGCTCGTTCGAAGCGCAGGTGCGCGTGGTCAGTTCCGCGCACGCCCATCGATTCGTCCATCGCGGTGACGGTGGCGCCGGGCACGCGGCGGTCGACGAGCAGCGCGACGGTACCGTCGGCGCCGCGCGTTCCAGCGACGCGCGCAAACAGCAGCCAGTAGTCGCAGATCGTGCCGAACGTGATCAGGTGCTTCTCGCCGGTGAGATAATACGTGTCGCCCTCGCGGCCGACGCTGCAGCGCAAATCGGCGCCCGTTCCGGCCGTCGGCTCGGTCAGCGTGAAGGCCACCTTGATCTCGCCGCGGATCGACGGCAGGATATACTTCGCGCGCTGTTCCGGCGTCGCGAAACGGTCCATCGAGCGCCACGTGCCGTTGACGACGTGTACGATCATGCGAATCGAGGCGTGGGACATCGAAAAAAGTTCGATCAGCTCCAAATAGCGCGAGAACGGAATGCCGCGGCCGCCGTACTCGACCGGCGCCGCCAGCGCGAGGTACCCGCGTTCGCGCAACTCCTCCCACAGTTCGGGCGGAACGCGCCGCTCTGCCTCGATGCGCCGTGACCATTCTTCCGCGGGACCGGCGACGTAGGCGGCGACTTCGTCCTTGAGCCGCGCGAACGACGCCGCATCGAAGCTTGCCGGACGGTCGAGCTGCTTCATGCGACCGGCTCCTTCGCGCGCTCCTGCGGGCGCAGCCCTTTCGCGCGCTGCCGCAGGACGTATTTTTGAATTTTTCCCGAGGGCGTGCGCGGAAGCTCCGCAACGATCTCGAGCCGCTCCGGCCAGTAGTGCTTCGCGACCTGACACGCGTCGAGGTAGTGTTGCATGCGCGCAAAATCGAATGCGGCGCGCTCGCGCAGCACGGCGAAGGCGCACGCGCGCTCGCCTAAGCGGGGATCCGGCATCGCAACGATCGCGATCTCCGCGACCGCAGGATGATCCGCCAGCAGCTGCTCGACCTCTGCCACCGGCACTTTTTCGCCGCCGCGGTTGATGACGTCGCGGACGCGCCCGGTGATGCGCACGTAGCCCGACTCGTCGATCACGCCAAGATCGCCCGTGCGAAACCACCCATCGTCCGTGTAGGCAGCCGCCGTCCATTCCGGATGATCGACGTAGCCCTCGAACATCGTCGGCGACTTTACCTCGAAGTTGCCTTCCTCGCCCGGCGGCAGCGTGCTTCCGTCGTCGTCGCGGATACGCAGCCCGATGCCGCGCAGCGCGCGGCCGTCGGTGCCCCAGACCTTTGCGGGCTCGTCGTTGGGCGCTGCCAAGGATCCAAGGCACGACTCGGTCGTGCCCCACGCGCCGCAGACGGCGGCCCCGAGAATTCGAGTTGCGCGTTCCGCGAGTCCGCGCGGTACGGCGGCCCCGGTCGCAACGAAGATCCGCAGCGCCGCCGGTGGACGCGCACCTCCTTCGATCGCTTTCACCATATCGGCTAAGAACGGCGTCGCCGCCTGGACGAACGTCCCGTCCCATTCGTTGAGCGCCATCAGCGCGCGTGCCGCGCTCCACGCCGGCTGAACGATTTGCGCGACGCCCAGGCCGATCGCAAGCCACATGCCGTAGAGGAATCCGGTCTGGTGCGCGAGCGGCGACGGAATAAAGACCCGGTCTTGCGCGTTGAGGCCGAGGTGCTCGATTTCCATCGCCGCCGCGCGCATCAGAACGTCGTTCCGATGCAGCACGCCCTTCGGCTCACCCGACGTGCCGGAGGTGAAGAGCAGCTGCGCGAGCGCCGCCGGCGCGGCGGCGCGCCGGTCGAGCGCCGCAGCATCGGGCTCCATCTGTGTCAAGACATCCGCGAAGTGCAGCCACGCAACGCCCGCGGCATTATCCGGTGCCGGCAGCGGATGCACTTTGCGGCCCGACGCCGCGACGATCACGTGCTCGAGTCGCAACGGCAGGTCGCCGCTGAAGACCGACGTCTCCGCCAGCAGCGCCGCCACTTCGCCCGCGAAGTGCCGCCCGCGCACTTGGTCCGGCACGAACAGCACCCGCGCGCGCGACCGCCGCAGACAGAACAGCACTTCGCGCTCGCGGAAGATCGGCATCAGCGGGCAACAGATGGCGCCGATGCGCAGCGCCGCCAACGCGACGACGACGAAGTCGAGCGAGTTGGGCAACTGAAACGCGACGGATTCGCCCGGCGCCACGCCGAGTTGGAGCAGCAGCATCGCCGTACGGTCCACGCGTTCCATCAGCGCGCCCCAGGAGAGAACGCGATCGTGATCCTCGGCCGCCTCGACCACCGCAAGCTCGTCGGGCCTCTCTGCGGCCTGCTTACGCAGCTGGTCGATAAGCGTCGTCGTGGCCGCGGCGTTTGGCTTCAGCGGGGGCGGTGCCTTCGACGTGGTGCGTCGGTCGTTTGCGGGCCGATCGACGACCGACATCGGCACGCCGATGGCCCGCATCGCCTCTAAGAAACGGGGATACGAGATGCGATAGGCATTCGGATAGGTGAGCGTCGTCTGCCCCTCCGCGCGCGAGCCGGCGACGGCGAGCGACATCAGGATACGATGGTCGTTAAATGAAGAGACCTTTGCGCCGCGCAACTGCTCGACGCCGTCGATCGTCAGGCGATCGTCCTCGATGTTCAGCCGTCCGCCCATTCGATTGAGTTGCAGCATCGCGGCGACGCGATCCGATTCCTTGAGCCGAACATGCCGAATGTTTTCGAGGATCGTCCGGCCGCGCGCGAACGTGCCGAGCGTTGCCAGAATCGGCAGCATGTCGGGAATATCGCGGCAGTCCACGCGCACGCCCCGCAGCTCGATGCCGCCATGGTTGACTCGCACGGCCCGCGCCTGCGCGTCGTACGCCATCGGCAGCCCCATCTCGCGCACGATCTCTAAGAACGCGCCTTCGGGGTGGTCCGCGGTTTGGCCGGGCAACGTTTGCAGGCCCGAGAACAGCACGTTCGACGGGTGGAGTGCCGTGACGCCCAACCCAAAGGCCGCCGAGCCGATGTCGGCGGGAAGTTCCATCGTCGCTGGATGTGCCCGCTGATCGGGTTCGATCGTGAAGCTGCGGTAGTCGCGACCGATCTCCACCTGCAAGCCCACCGCGCCCATCATGCGGATCGTAAGATCGATGTAGGGACGCTCGTTGAGCTCGCCTTCCACTTCGATGACGGTTCGCTGGTCCGCGAACGGCGCAAGCAGCAACAGACCCGAGATCCACTGCGACAGCGTTCCGGGAATGACGATCCGTCCGCCGCGCGGCTTACGTGGAGTGATGCCGATCGGCGGGCAGCCGTGGGACGATTCGAACTCGACGCCCATCGCCGCGAGCGCCTGCAGCAGCGGTCCGACGGGACGGCGCCGGAAGTACTTCTGCGCCGTCATCGTGATCGGCGCGTCCGCGAGCGACGCGAGTCCGATCATGAAGTAGAGCGTTGACCCGGAACTGCCGACGGAGACGACTCTTCGTTTGACGCGATATGGGCCGCCCGTCACCAGGAAGTCGTTGCCGGCAACTTCGATCATCGTTCCGAGCGCGCGCAGAACGTCGATCGTGTACTTGACGTGACGCGCATCGGAGAGTCCGACGATCCGGCTCGTTCCCGACGCGAGCGACGCCAGAATCAACGCGCGATGCGCGTGATACTTCGAGCTCGGAACCTCGACCCGACCGTCCAGCGGTCCGCTCGTTCCTTTGACCAGCAGATTCATCGTCGCTCTACCTCGCGGCTCGCCAAGAGCTTCCGAACGGCGGCGTACGCGCCCTGCAGCACGTCAGCGTGTCACAACTAACGACGCATTCTGGCCGCCGAAACCGAAGGCGTTGACTTGAAACGACGAATACGCGTGTTCGCGTGCTTGCGACATCACCAAGTCGAAGCGCGCCGCGGGATCGATCCGTTGCGTGCCGATTGTCGGCGGAACGCGGCTCTCGTGCATGCCGACGATGGCTGCGATCGCGCACATCGCGCCCGAGCTCGCCATGCTGTGACCGAGATGGCCTTTGATCGACGTGACGATCGGAGGTTGTTCGGCGTAGAGCGCGTCGATCGCGCGCGCTTCGGCGGCGTCGCCGACGATCGTGCCCGTCGCATGGGCGTAGACGACGGAACGCTGCGCCGCCGCGCCCGCATCGTCTAAAGCGGCGCGCATCGCGCGCACTTCGTACTCGCCCGACGGATCCGGCGACGTAATGTGATACGCATCGGCGAGCGACCCGTACCCGCGGATGCGCGCCAGAATCGTTGCGCCGCGCTGCGCCGCACGTTCGGCGCGCTCGAGCACCAGGATCGCCGCGCCGTCGCCCATGACGAATCCGTCGCGATCGAGGTCGAAGGGCCGCGAGGCGCGCGCCGGATCCGGATTTCGCGAGAGCGCGCCCGCGCGCACGAGGCTTTCGTACACGATCGGACTCAGCAGCGTCTCGCTTCCGCCGGCGATCGCCGCATCGATCGTGCCGCGCTCGATCATTCCGGATGCCAGGCCGATCGCATCGAGCGACGACGCGCACGCGGTGCTGATCGCGAGCGACGGTCCGTGCAGCTTCCAGTGCATGGCGATCAAAGCGTTCGCCATATTGGGTATCACCAATGCCATGAGCTTCGGCGTCACGACATGTCCGCCGCCGTCGAGGTAGCGGCTCTGCGTCTCGGCGACGAGCGGAAATCCACCCATCGTATTTCCGACGATTACGGCCGTGCGCTCCGCCGGCGGATCCAGCGACGCCTGCGCCAGCGCGGCGCTTGCGGCCACCATCGCGTACTGCGTAAAGCGGTCGGTGTTGCGCAGGGCGCCTGCCGGCAGCTGCGCGCCGCCCACGAAATCATCGGGCACCGCCGCCCAGAAGCCGTTACCGGAGACGCGCTCGCGGTTGTGCATTGGTCCAATGGCCGACGTGCCGTTCATGAGACCGCGCCAGAAGGCGTCGATGCTGCTGCCCAGCGGCGACACCACACCCATTCCGGTAACGGCAACGTGCTCCATCGGGAATGCTTTTCAGACAGCGCGATGCCGGCGGCCTGCATGCGTTTGGATGCTGACGGGCGGCATGAAGGGCGAATCATCCGTCGAAGCGACGATGGTGGAGCGAGGGGTGAACGTACCGCAATCGTATCGGCTCGTCCGCCGGGATGCGCGCCCCGACCGCACCGTCGTACGGCTGCGAACCGGCGCGAGCTTCGGCGGCGATGAGTTGGCGATCTGTGCGGGGCCGTGCGGCGTTGAATCGCACGAACAGCTTCACCGCGCGGCTGAGGGCGTGGCCCAAGCGGGCGCAAACGTTTTGCGCGGCGGAGCGTACAAGCCCCGAACGTCGCCCTATTCGTTTCAGGGCCTCGGAGAAGAGGCGCTGAAGATGCTGCGCGAGGCCGCCGATGCATTCGGCCTAGGCGTCGTTACCGAAGTGCTGGACCCGCGCGACGTCGAGAAGGTCGCAAGCTACGCCGACATGCTGCAGATCGGTACGCGCAGCATGCAAAACTTTCCGCTCCTGCGAGAAGCCGGCGACAGCGGCATGCCGGTGCTACTGAAGCGCGGTCTCTCCGCGACGGTCCAAGAATGGCTGTTGGCCGCCGAATATATCGTGCTCCGCGGCAACGACAACGTCGTGCTGTGCGAGCGGGGCGTGCGCTCGTTCGACGTTGCGACTCGCAATTTGCTCGACATCGCCGTCGTTCCGCTGTTGGAAGAGCTGACTCACCTTCCGGTGATCGTCGATCCGTCCCACGCGATGGGAATCGCGCGACTGGTGCCGCCGGTCGCGATCGCAAGCGTGGCGGCGGGAGCCCATGGGCTGCTTATCGAGGTCCATCCCGATCCGCCGAACGCGCTCTCCGACGGCGCACAATCCCTCGATTGCGCGCAGTTCGATCGGCTAATGCGGCGGCTCATGCCGGTCGCTGAGTTCGCGGGTCGGCGGCTGCCGCAACGAGCGGATCGGACCGACGGCGTCGTGTCAGCTCGCGGGTACGAAGCGTAACGCCAAGCCGTCGATGCAGTAACGCAGGTGCGTCGGCGGCGGCCCGTCATCGAAGATGTGACCGAGATGGCCGCCGCATCGCCGGCAGTGCACCTCGGTGCGCTGCTCGAGCAGCGCGTAGTCGTTCTGCGTGGCCGTCGTGCGCGGCAGCACGTCCCAGAAGGACGGCCAGCCGTCGCCGCTGTCGTACTTGACCCGCGAGGAGAAGAGCGCGAGTTCGCAGCCCGCGCAGCGGTACGTTCCGGCGCGTTTCTCGTTCAGCAGCGGGCTGGAGAAGGCGGGCTCGGTGCCGCCTTGGCGCAGAATCTCGTAACGCTCCGGACCGAGCAGCTCGCGCCACTGGGCGTCCGAGTGCGTCACTTCAAAATGCTCGGCGGCGAAGACTCGACGCGACGCGCCAACGAGGCACGCCGCTCCCGCCAGAGTCGCCGCGAAGCGTCGCCGCGTCATCGAACCGGTACGTGACATTGCACCATCCCATGCTTCTCAAAGTAACGCTGGTGATATTCTTCCGCGGGCCAAAATTTCGTCGCCGGAGCGATCTGCGTTACGATCGGACGCGCGTGCCGAGCCTGTTCGCGGTCGCGCGATGCAACGGCGGCGGCGTGCTGTTCATCGTCGTGCGTGAAGATCGCCGACCGGTATTGGTCGCCGACGTCGGGTCCTTGCCGGTTGAGCTGCGTCGGATCGTGAATTTTCCAGAACTCCTCGAGTAACCGATCGTAGCCGACCCGTTGCGGATCGAAGGTTACTTGCACGGCTTCGGCGTGCCCGGTCGAGTGGCCGCAGACTTGCCGGTACGTCGGATGCTCGGCATGGCCGCCGGTATACCCCGAGACCACCTCGATGACGCCGGGCACTTGCCGAAACGCCGCTTCGACTCCCCAGAAACAACCGGCCGCAAAGGTCGCCGTCTGTGTGTCCATCATTACTACAACGGGGCGCGCTCGAGCTCGGATGCATCGCCGCTGCGGAATTGTGCCATGAAGGCGTCCACATCGGCCTGCGCGACGCCGGCGGCCAGCAGTCGCGCCGGCAGTTGATGGTCGTTCGCAGGCGGCGTCACGTACATAAACGGGGCGTTGGGTCCGCGCGATGCCACCGTGCAGCGCCCCGCCGCGGCCGGGATCAGTGCGGTCTGATAGCGCTCCAGAACCGCGCTTCCGCCAGCCGCGCTCACATCCATCGCGTGGTCCAGCGTCATCAAAATCAACGGGCGGTCCGACGTCGCCATCGTCGCCGGTTCGGCAACGGCGGTCACTCGCTCGACGATGAAATTCTCGTCCGCAATCAGTGCGGTTCGGTCGAGCCCTTCGAAGTTGTATTCGATCTGGCGCAGCGTCCCGCTCGTCGTCTGCGCGTAGTCCAGCACGTCGGCGGCTTTCTCGACGTGCAGTTGGCGCGGTTTGCCGTCAAGCCCGAGCCGGTTGTAGTCGAACATCCGGTACGTAAGGTCGGAGGCCTGCTGCGTCTCGAAGACGGTCACCCCGGGCCCGATCGCATGGACCAAGCCGTGGGGAATGTACACGGTGTCGCCTTCCTTCACCGAAATCTTGCGCAGCAACTCGCCGAGAGTTCCGTCCGCCACACGAGCTTCGTACTCGTCGCGCGACGTGTCCCGGTTCCAGCCGTAGACGATTTCCGCATCGGGCTGCGCGGCCAGGACGTACCAGCATTCCGTCTTGCCGAACGGCTGATGCTCGACGCGCTGGGCGTACGCGTCGTCGGGGTGCACTTGCACCGAGAGCCAGTCGTGCGCGGTGATGATCTTCGTGAGCACGGGGAAGATTCGCGACGAGTCGACGTCGCCGAGCAGCCGCGCGGCTAGTCGCGCGCGCAACTCTGCAACGGTCGAGCCGCTCAGCGGCCCGTTGCGAACCCGATCCTCATCCCAGCATTCCCACGATTCCCCGAGACGCGCGTTCGGATCGCCGTTCTTACCGTACAGTTTGACCAGCTCGTCACCTCCCCACACCTGCGTCGTGAGCTTGGGATCGAGGAGGTACGGATAGAGCGCGTCGCTTGCCATCGTCATTGCACGGTTACGCGGCCCTCTCAAATTCCCATTCCGCGCGCCGTGCGGGGCGCCGCACGTGGGCACCGCGAAGCATGCGTGCGTGCACCACCTCCACATCGGGATCGGTTCGAACCTCGGCGACCGCCAGAGCAATATTCTGGCGGCGCTGCAGCGGTTGCGCGCGCGGGCGACGATCGTGGCCGTTTCATCGTTTTATGAGTCCGAGGCCGCCCACGGCGCGGAAGGCCCGGCGTACTTGAACGTGGCCGCTGCTTTGCGTACCGAGCTCACGCCGGACGAGTTCAAGCGCTACGCGCGCGAGGTTGAGTTGGCCGTCGGGCGTGCGCGGGGAACGAAGCGGCTCGCGCCGCGACCCATCGACGTGGATTTGTTGGCGGTCGACGGGACCATCGTCGAGCCGCACCTCGACGTGCGGCCTTACAACGCCGCACCACTCGCGGAAATTGCTCCCGAGCTCGCCCTGCCGCCGAGCAACGGCAGCGTTCGCCGGCGCGAGCGCGCATTGCGCTTCGACACCGATCGGCAGTCGGAAGAACCCGAGGTGCGTCTCTCGTTGGAACGGGCCGGCGTCTCCGGCGTGCGGCGCGTCGTGCACCTGGAGATCGACGGAAAACCGCGCGCGTACAACGGTGAGTTCGCGATGGTCGCCGACTTGGCGCCGGATAAGGCGGGCGTCCACATGTCGCGATTCGCCGAAATCCTGGAAGAGGCAACGCTCGACGTGCTGTCGCGCGATGCGCAGCCAGCGCGCGTCGAACGGCTGGCGGAGGCGATCGCGACCGAAATCGTTCGCAGCCAACGCGCCGTCTGCGCCGACGTGCGGCTACGCGCGGATTTCGGTCTGGAGCGCTGGACGCCGGTGAGCGGCAGGCGTGGCGAAGAGACCTACACGCTCGTCGGGATCGCGCACGCGGACGCCGGCGGCACGCGCCGGATCGTCGGCGTCGAAGCGGAAGGCATGACGGCTTGTCCCTGCGCGCAGGCGATGGTGCGGGAACACGCGATGCGCCAGTTGGGCGAGGCGGGCTTCAGCGAGAAGGACGCGACGCGCGCGCTCGATGCGTTGCCCGTCGCGACGCACAATCAGCGCGGCCGCGGCGTGATTCTCTTAGGCGCGGACGAACGCCATGCGGAGGCGATTCGCGCGGAAGATCTGGTCGAAATCGTCGAGAACTCGATGTCGAGCGAGACGTACGACCTGTTGAAGCGCCCCGACGAGTTTTTCGTGGTCAACAAGGCGCACCATAACCCGCGTTTCGTCGAAGACGTGGTGCGCGGCATTCTGGCGCGCGCGCTCGACGTCTACGCCGACCTGGACGACTCGACGTTCGTCTTCGCCAGTCAAATCAACGAGGAGTCCATTCACAAACACGACGCCTTCGCCGAGGGCTTCGGACTCTTCGGCGAACTGCGCGCGGAGCTGGCGACGGGATCGCACGTGACGCCGAAGACCGACATCGCGACGTGGCTGCGCACGCGCCCGTCAGCGATCCTGCCGTAGCGGCGTTCCGGCGTGCTCCAGCGCCGCGATGCGCGCGCGCAGCGACGGATGTGAGCCAAAGAGCGTTTCGTACCACCGCGGAGGATCGTCGTCGGCCAAGTTCTGGTCGCGCAGCCGCGCAAATGCGGCGGCGCCGGCGGCCGCATTCTGCGTCGCCGCGACGGCGAAGCGGTCCGCCGCCCACTCGCGCGAGCGCGAGAATGCAAAGAGCAGCGGCCGCAGCGCTTGCGATGCGAGCAGCATGACGGCGTAAATCCGCAATAGCAGGAGCGGACGGTCCCGCAGCGCGTCGCGATCGTTGCGCGAAACGGCGCCGTTCGCCACCAAAAAGAGCGTCGTGGCGAGCACCTCCCCGAGTCCGATCAGCCGCCACGTGTCGCGGTGGATATAGTGGCCGAGCTCGTGCGCGACGACGAACTCCGTTTCGTCCTCCGGAAATGCGTCGGCCAGCGTGTCGCCCACCACGATGCGGTGCGTCGCGCCGATGCCCGTGACGAACGCGTTGGCCTTGCGCGTCTGACGGCTCATGTCCATGCGCAGAATCGCCGCATCGCCGACGCCGTACCGGCCGGCCAAGGCGCGCAGGCGTTTCTCGAGCGGCCCTTCCACGGGCGTAAACGCGTTGAATAAGGGCATGATATAAATCGGCACGATCAGATTGCCGAACACGAAAAGAGGAAACGCTCCCGCGCTCGCGAGCCACGGCCAGCGCCGCGGTGTTCGCCGCACCGCCGCGCCGAACAGCGTCGCGACGATGCTCGCCATCACCGTCGCCACCAGCGTGCTCTTCGCGTAATCGCTCAGCCAGCTCGAGCGCGTTTGATCCGTCAGTCCGTAGCGGCGTTCCAGCGCGTGCTCTTCCACGAACGCGACCGGCAGGTCGGCGAGCGCAACGGCCAACGAAAACACGCCGCCGAAGAGTGCCGGACGCAATGCCGCCGGAACGCGGACGCTCGCGCGGTCGAGCGCCGCACCCGCCGGCCCATAGGCAAACGCCGGCGTCGCCACGAGGCCGCGAACGGTTGCTGCGACTTCGAGTGCGCGGCGAGCGCGCGCATATGCTTTGGCATCACGTGGACGTGACGGTGCGGGACTGCGCCACTCGCCGATCGCTTCGATCGCGCGCATGGCGGCATACCCCGCGGCGACGCCGGCGCCCACGCCCGCGAGAAGCTTCCGCAGCTTCACTCAGCGGCGACCGTACTCGGCCCGCAATGCGTCCTTCGCTTGTTCGAGTACCCGGAGTTGCTTCTTCGGAAGATTCTTGCCGGCACGGTTGATGTAGAACGTGAGCATCGACATTGCCGAGCGATAGGGTGAGCTCTTTCGCCGCGTGCTGCGCTCCGCCGATCGCTTAAGCGACCGCGCAATCGCTCGCGGATCGTCTTGGGTGAAGACATCGGGGTCGAGATCGAGCGCGTTGCTGTTTCGAGTGACGCCTTTGGACCAGCGACGAGTAGCCATTCGTCGGTTCTACCCACTAAGAGGTTCCCTAGACGATCGAGATCGTTTCTTTGTGCTTCGGCCGCGCGGCGAGCTCCGCAACGAGCGCCTCCGCCAAGCGATCGGGCGTCGCGTCTTCGACTTCTTCGATCCTGCCTTCGTCGGCGAGCAGGGCGTTTCGCGGCTCGATCGGCAATCGCGCCAGCACCGGCGCTTGCGCCAGCTCGGCGACCCGCTGCGCATACGATGGCCCGAAGATGTCGTAGCGCCGTCCGGTGTCGGGGGCCACGAAGTACGACATGTTCTCGACAATCCCCAAGACCGGCTTGTGCAACTGATGCACCAAGTTGGCGGCCTTACGCACGATCATCGTCGCCAGCGCTTGCGGCATCGTCACCAAAACGACGCCCTCGATGGGGAGCGACTGCACGACCGTCAGCGGAGCGTCCGACGTGCCCGGCGGCAGATCGACGAGCAAGAAATCCAAGTCGCTCCAGAGCACCTGTTCGTAAAACTGCCGAATGACGCCGGCGACGATCGGGCCGCGCCAGATCATGGCCGTATCCTCTTTATCGGTGAGCAGATTGGCGCTGACGATTTCGATCGCGCTGCGCGAGACCGCCGGCGTGATCAGCGGTTGCGGTTGGCCTTGTGGCGTCGTCTTGTGCGGATCCGCAGAAATCGCGAGCGGTTCTTGCAGTCCGAACAGTTTGGGAATGGACGGCCCCGTGATGTCGGCGTCGAGAATTCCGACCCGATAATGTTTGCGGCGCAATCCGATGGCCAGCAGCGCCGTCACCAGCGACTTCCCGACGCCGCCCTTCCCCGACATGATCGGAATCGCGTGCGCGATCGACGCGCGCCCCGAGAAGGCGCCGGGAGCGCGTCGTTGCGGCAGCCGGTCCGCTTCGTCAATTGGCGGCACGGTGCCCGTGCTGCGCGCTTGCGTGAGGGTGCGCAAAATCGGCGCTACCTGCAAGCCGTGCGCGGCCGCGCCCTGCTCGATCGTCTCGTACTTACTCACGCCGCAGCCGCTGCAGCCGAGTCCGAAGGCGCGCAACACCTCAGCCGCGAGCGGAAAGTCCGCAACGAGCTCGTCGATCTTTGTCTGCGCCGTGATCTCGGCGTGCGTGTTGGGCATGGCTTCTTCGTTGAACCTGCGAAGCGCGCCGGAGTATGCAGGTGGAGCGCGCGACCGAGTTCTTGGCCGGAGGATGCGACTCCCCGGTTCGCTCCGGCTGGGCGGTCGGCGGTCCGATGTTCGTTCAAGGCGGCGCGTCGGGCGCCTATGCGTACGACGAAGCGGGGCGCCGCTACATTGACTACGTGATGGCGTACGGACCCTTGTTCTTCGGGCATACGCATCCCGCGTTGACGCGCGATTTAGACGCGCGCGCCGCCGCCGGGTTCGTGTGGGGCACGACGCATCGGGACGAAGTTCGCCTAGCGCGCCGGATTCGCGAGCATCTACCCTCGATGGAGCGTTTGCGCTTCGTCAGCACCGGAACGGAAGCGATGATGAGCGCGGTGCGAGTCGCGCGCGCGTTCACCCGCCGCGACGCGGTTCTCAAGTTTGCCGGAAACTACCACGGCCACTTCGATGCCGCGCTCATAGACGCGGGCGCTTCGGCGGGAGACGGCGCCGGCGGCATCCCGTCGGGCGTACGGCGCGACGTGCTCGTCGCCCGTTACAACGATCTGCGTTCGGTCGACGACGCCGTCAGCACGCGCACGCACGACCTTGCGGCGATCCTCGTCGAGCCGATCGCCGCGAACATGGGGCTTGTTTTGCCGGAGCCGGGCTTCCTGGAGGGATTGCGCGAGCGCGCGAGCCGCTGGGGCGCCGTGTTGATATTCGACGAAGTCGTCACGTGGCTGCGGTTCGGGCTCGGCGGCGCGCAGCGACGACTGCGCGTCGTCCCGGATCTCACCGCGCTCGGAAAAATCATGGGCGGCGGGGTGCCGATCGCGGCGTTCGGCGGAAGGGCCGGCGTGATGTCGGCGCTCGCGCCCCAAGGTGCCGCGTTCACCGGCGGGACGCACGGCGGCAATCCGTTCTGCGTGGCGATGGCGCACCGCGTTCTCGACCTGCTCGAAAGTAATCCGCAGTACTATGCAGACGTGAAGACGCTGGCGGCGCGCCTTGCCGAAGGCTTACGCGCGATCCTGTCGCAGCACGGGCTTCCCTATGCGGTGGTCCAGGACGAATCGGTCGTGGACTTCAAGTTTCGCGCGGGCGCGCCGAGCCGTAACTTCGATGACGTGCGGCGCGCCGACACGAGCGCCTACGCCGGCTACTGTCACGCGATGCTGCATCGCGGCGTTCTCCTTCCCCCGTCGCAGAACGAGGTGATGTTTCTCTCGACGGCTCACAGCGTCGAAGACGTCGATGCGACGCTAGCGGCGGCTCACTTTGGAATTTCGCACGACTCGAAGGCGATGTCGTAAACGCCGACGCCTCCGCCTTTGGGCGATAGTTCCAGCGTGTGATTGCCGAAGCGCGCATTCATCAGCAGGTCGTACGCGCGCGGCTGATCGACGAGCACGTAGGAGCGCTGCGCCGCATCGTAGCGCAGATCCGTTCCCGCGTCCGCCTTCGAAATTGGATGGCCGTCCTGCTGCACGTCCACGCGAACGGCGCGACCCTCCTCGGGACGCAACACCGCCATAAGCTGGATCGCGTGATACCGCAGCCATAAGTGACCGTCGCTCTCGGCCGAGATCGCGGCGCCGGGCGTGAGTCGCCAGTAGCCCTGGAGATAGACGGCGCCGTCTTGCGGATTCGACGATTCGTATGCGAAGTTGGCGTCTTGGCCGGTAGCGCTCCCGCCCGGCACGTTGCGCACCGCGCCGTGCTCGATCAGAACCTCCGCCGTCTGCGGATAGCAGACGGCGCCGGGCTTGTCGTAGCTGTCTTGCGGCAACAGCGGCATCACCGGCGGAAGCGTTAGGCCGGGGTTCGCGGCCTTGAGCAGGGCTTGAATCTTCGCTTCCGTCTGTTGATACGCGCCTTCGCCGAGGACGCTCTCGACGAGCCGTCCGGTCGGGTCGAAGAGATACTCATGCGGCCACACGGTGTTCTCATACCGTTTCCAAATCGCCATACGGTTGTCGAGCACCACGGGCCACACGACGCCCAGCCGTTTGGTCGCCGGCTCGACGTTCTTCGGATCGTGCGTGAATTCAAACTCAGGCGTGTGCACTCCGACGATAACGAAGCCATGGTCATGGTAGCGGCGGTACCATTCGCGCAGATAGGGCAGCGTGCGCAAGCAATTGATGCAGGTGTACTCCCAGAAATCCACGAGCACGACTTTACCGCGCAACGCTTCGGGCGTCAGCGGCGCGCTGTTGATCCAAGCGGCCCCCCCATCAAACGAGGGGATGCGATCGCCGGCGGCGCTCGCGGCGCCGGCGAGAGGATTCATCGCCAGAAGAAGCGCCGTTGCAGCCACATGAAGCATTCTCTTCATACCGGTGCTGACGCTTCTTCAGCGCGATGCGTTCTGCCTAGAGCTTCACCTCCGCTCCGAGGTAGAAGTTCAGCGGCGGCGGGATCGTGTTGAACAAACCGTTGGCGGGTCCGTAGGATTGGAGCTGCCACGGCTGCGGCGTGATCCCATTGGCCTTCTTATCGAGCGGGCCCGTTCCATTGTAGAAGTTCGACACGTAGAGGTTGTCGAGATTATTTCCTTGCGGAACGTAGTAGCAGACGTTTCGACCGGCGGGATACGCGGTCGTCCACGGCTCCGACGAACCGCCGAAGCACGTATGGAACAGATTCGTCGCGGTCGCCTGGAGCCGTACCTTCGGGCTGATGTCGTAGGTTGCCGAGAGGTTCGCCACCAGGATGTTGGGGCTCGTATACTGACCGTAGCTTGCGAATCTGCCCGTCTGCGGATTCGGGATGTAGAGATAGCCGTAGGGCGTTGCACCCGGCGCGATCGCGGTCGTGTAGTTGCATTGCGTCGCCGGGAACGAGATGCCGGCTCCCGGCACCTTCGAGGTCAGCGAGTTCGCCGCGCACGAGCGCGGATCGAGCCCGATGATGTCCATCGGCTCGCCGTAGTGCGTGCCCGTGTCGAACTGTACGCTCGGGGTTATCGCCAGCGCGTTGTGGCGATAGTTCAAGATGAGGCTCGACACCCAGGGTGCCTGATAGAAGTTCGGGCCGTAGTTGAGGCTCGGCCCGATGCCGATGTTCGGCGCCGGGTACCATCCCGCCGCGTTTTCGAGCGGCTGCGGTTGCATGTGATAGTACGGATTCAGGATGTTCCCCGACCCCGGCCGGCAGTTGGTGGTCCCACGGCCGAACGTGCCGGTCGTCGGACTCGCCGGCGTATAGCAGGGCGATCCGCCGCCCGCCTTCGTGAGTGCGTTGAAGTAGTCGACGGCGTTGTTGAGGACGGAGATTTGGTTCGGCGCGCCTCCGAGACCCTCGAACTGAACCACCGCGTTGGTGTAGGTGACCGATGCCTGTCCCGACCAGCCGTTGCGGGTGAAGTCACCCTTGGTGACCGCGAGCTCCGCACCGAGATTGTGCGCCTGCCCGTAGGGAATCTGCGTCACGAAACCTCGGCCGATAAAGACCTGCGTCTGCCAGTTGCTGATGTCGGTGAAGAACGGCGAGAGTTTGAAGCTCCAGTCCGTTCCTCGGATGTGGTGTTCGAGCGACATGTCGTACTGTCCCGACGATATGCCGGGTATCGGATGGAACGGCGAAAAGAACCCGAGGTTCATGCTCGACGCCCATACGCTGCGGTCGTCGCCGCTCGCCGAGAGATACTGCACCGACGCCGATAGCGGCGGCTGAACGAACCGGCCGGCGGACGCGCGCAGAACGGTATCGGGCGAGATGGTGTACGTGCCGGAGATCCGCGGCGACCAGTACGTCAAACCGTACGATCCCGGCGAGTTTGCGGTGAAGAGCGGCGCCGCGAAGCCGTCTTGCGTCTTGCCGTTGGGATGGACCCAACCCTTGGCGCCCGTGGTCTGCTCAGACTGGTTGACCGCGGTGTTGCAGTCGCCGTTCACGTAGAACGGCGGCGGCGGAATCGGCGGCGCCAGCGACGGCAGGATAGGTTCCGTCAAGAGCTGATGAGTCAGGACGTTGTAACACGTAAACTTCGCCATGACGTTCGCGTAGTATTGCGTCGCCGGCGTCGACGAGTCGGGCAGCGCGTAGAGGTAGTTGTCGAAGCGGATCCCGCCTTCGAACAAGAGATGATCGCTCGGGCGGAACTGATCGGTCAGCGACAGCGACGCGAACTTCGGGTGGATAGTATTGAGCGAGCCGTTCACGTCCCCCGACCACAGCGTGTTCCACGTCGCGTTCGACGGGCCGGAGAACCCGGTCGGACCGGCGGCCGCATTGCTGACCCAGGTCGGGTGCACGACACCGCCGGCGCTCGTGTCCCAGTAGGAGCTCGGCGAGCACGGCACGGGCTTGCCGCCGCCGGGGTTGCTCGACGAAGGCGCTCCTGGGTCGTAGCATGTCATGGAGGCGCCCGATCCGCTGAAATAGCCGATGGGCGAGGCCGTGGCGATCGTCGAGTTGTTGAATCGCATCACGTTCGCCGTCGTGTAGTTGCCGGTGAACGTCAGGAGGTTCTTATCGCTGATCTGATCGGAGAACTGCAGCTCGCCACCGACCGTGTGGGTGTCGAGCTCGTAGTCGTAGGCTCCCTGGAAGAACGCCAACGCCTCCGGCGAGTTGATCAGCCAATCGGAGTAAAACGAGTACGCGAAAGCGCGCAAATACGCCGTACTGCTGAGCGCGTGCGTGTACTGCAGCTTCGCGATCCCCGTGTCGTTGTTGAGCGTCGTTCCGGCGTTGAACGGCGCAGGCGCGTTCGGCGCCCGATTCGTGTCGCTCGATGGGAAGAAGTAGTTGATCGCGGGCGAGGTTTGCCCGGGGTTCGTCGCGACGGCCGTGCCGAACGGCTTGTTGTAGACGACGCTGTCGAGCCACGGAACGCCCGGATTGTACGGGTACGCGTTGGCGCCGTAGATGCCGCCCGTGCAGCCGCCCTTATTCGGGCAGTACGGGGATCCGGTGTTGATCAGCGTGTACGGATAGATGCCGAACTGCGACGGCGTATCGTAACCGTACGTGCCGAGCGCCGACGAGCTCCAGAGCGCCTGAACGTCGTCGCGCAGTCCGTTGCCGCGCGGAATGCCGAAGTGGAAGTTGACGATGTTCTCGCGGTCGGTGATGTAGCCGGGGAATCCGGCGATGCCGCTCAAACCGACGAAGCAGCCGCCGTTGCCCCATGACATGGTCGCATATGCCGACGGAGGAGCGCCCGTCACGGGATTGCACAGCGCCGTCACGCCGAAGCCCTGCGGTCCGCCGCCGGAGTAGAGCGCCTCCGGCCGGGGAGCGTCGAGCAGGCTCGTGCCGTTGCTGTTGTCAAGCAAACGGAAGGCCTGATTGTACCCCGAGAGCCCCACGTAATACGAGAAGGTGCGGTCGGGCGTCGAGCCGCCGGCTTCGACCGCCGCTTGGTGGTAGAACGTCGGCGTTGCGAGCGAACCGTGGAAGTTGCCGAAGCCCGGAAACGTTCCGGTCTTGATCACCTGGTTGATGAACCCCGACGTGCCGGAGGTCGAGATCGATGCCGGGCCGCCGCCGGTGTAGACCTGCAGCTCTTGCAGACCGAGGCTCGATTCCGTCGAGGTATTGTAGTTGTCGAAGGCGCGGTTCACGGGAATGCCGTCGTACTCGAAGCCCGTGAAGTAGGTGTTCTGACCGCGAATGAACGTGGGCTGCATCCAGCCCATCTGGCCGATGCCGACCAGCACGCCCGGCACTGAAGCGATCGCGGAGTACGCGCTGTTCAAGCTGCCGCCGCCCCCGAGCGGTGCGGCCGCCGCGGCCTGCGTGGAGTTGACGTTATAGATGTCCCCGCCGACTCCCGACTTCACGAGCGCCGCGCCGGCTTGCGACGTGACGCGGGCGATCGTCTTGAGCGACTTCGGCAAGACGAAGGCGAGGTGTTGCGTTTGGTCGGCAAACACGGTGTTGCCCGGGAATGCCGTCGATTGATAGCCCGGCTTCGCGACGTTGATCGTGTACGTGTCGGGAGCCAAAGCTAAGAAGAGAAAGTGTCCTTGATCGTCGGTGACGGCCGTCGCGGACTGCGACGGCGAAACCGCCTGCACCTGTGCGGCGGCGACCGGAGCTCCGGCGTTGTCGCGTACGGTCCCTGCGATGTTTCCGGTCACTCCCGCCAGTGTCCACGTTTCCTGGAACAGGAAGAGACCGATGAGCAGAGCCGCCGCACGCGCAAACCGGAGCGTTCGCTCCTGTTTCATTATTGTTTCCTTTATAAGCGTGCGTTGCGCCTATGGTGGCGCTTGGACTCGCTTATAAAGCGTTGCTCGGTGCGCCTTTTGATGCTCGTTAAGGTGCCTCGGCGATCGGGCACTTTCGCATCAACGAGTTTCAAAAATCAAGTAACTTCAAAACCGCGACGCAGTTAGTCACAATTGCGCTGCATCGCGCATTTGTAAAGAAGGATGCCGCCTATCTACGCCTTCGGATCGTTCCGCTTCGACGTCGCTCGCGGCTTGCTGGCGCATCGGACGGTCGTGAAGGCGCTGCCGGAGCGGTTGGCGCAAATCCTAACGCTCCTGATTCGCGCCAACGGCGACGTCATCGATAAGGATGCGATCGCGTCCCGGATCTGGCCCGGCGGCGTTGTCAGCGAAGGCAACCTAGCGCAGCACATGCATATGCTGCGGCAAATCTTGGACGAGCGTGCACGAGACCGCGAGTATATCGTGACCGTGCGCGGACGAGGCTACCGTTTCGTCGCGCCGGTGACCGTCGTGGTGCCCGAGCTCGCGCTCGCCGCACCGCCGCCCCGGGACGAACCCAACGATGGAACCTTGCGCAGCGATCCGCAGCTACTCCATCACTACTGGCGGGGATCGTACTTGCTCGACAAGCGCACTGCGGAGGCCCTGACGGCGGCCGCGGAACAGTTCGAGGCCGCACTGCAGGTTGATAACGCCCACGTACCGTCGCTGATCGGCTTGGCGCGCGCCTACGCGCTGCTGGCAGAGTACTGGTACGCGTCGGGATCGGTCATGTTTCCGAAGGCCAAGGCAGCCGTCGTTCGCGCGTTGGAAATCGATCCTCGCTCGCCCGAAGCGCGCGCGACGCTGGGCAACATCCTGCTGTTTTGCGACTGGGACTGGGCCGCGGCGGAGCGTGAAATCGAAGCCGCGCTCGCGCTCGGTCCAAAATCCTCGTCGGTGTACGTGAATGCCGCGTGGTTTTACATGTGCAGAGGGTCGAGCGACGTGCAGCTTCGCAGGATGCAGCGCGCGCTGCTCGTGGAGCCGGCGTCGCCTGCGCTGCAGCTCTTTATCGCCCGCATCTTCCTGCACACCGGCGACTACCACCGGGCCATCGATTCCTTTTCCAGCCTCATTGAAAGCGGTGCGGATTTTTCGATCGCGCGCCGCCATCGCGCGCAGGCCTTCATCTTAAGCGGGCGGCCCGCCGACGCAGTCACCGACTTATTGCTGGGGCCGCAAGATCGGGCCGAAGACGTTGCGCTGCGCTTGCCCCTGTTGGCGCGGGCGTACGCCGACTGCGGCGACGTCGAACGGTCCGAAGAAATCTACCGCGCGCTGCGCGAGATGGCGCGCACCGAGTACGTCGTCGGCTTCAATCTGGCGACGGTCGCCGTCGGTTTGAAGCGGTTCGGCGAGGCGCTCGATTATTTGGAAGAGGGGTTGCAGCGCCGCGAGCCGGCGCTGTTGATGCTGCGCAGCCTGCCGTGGTTTGCGCCGATCGCGCAACGCGCGCGCTTCAAAGCGTTGCTCAACGCGATCTGGCCGCCGCCGCGGCTCGAGCTCGATAATCGGGAGCCCCGTACGGCGTAATCGCGTCGCCCACGACCCAGGCGGCGCCCGTGATGAGAACGGTCAACGCGAACTCCGACCAAAAGCCGTGCACGGATCCGTGGGCCACCAGCAACGGTACCCAGACGAGAAGGCCGAAGCCGGCCAGCATCGCCGTCAAGAGCCGTATCGCGAGCAGCGCTTGAATATTGACGAGAATCGCCACGGCGGCAAGCGCAAATGCGACGGTTGTCAGTATCGCCCAAAACATTTGGTTCGGTGGTATCCATGCCGGCACCAGCCTGGCGGTGGGGTGAAGATACACTGCCTGGGCCAGCGTAAATGAAACTGCGGACAGCCCGAACCCGATGCGCGCCGCTTGGCGAAGCGCGGTCGACCCGACCGCGTTCGGGCCGGTCACCGCGTACAAAGCAAGCGCCCCCGACAGCAACGAGAACTGCTCGAAGAAAGCGTCGTATTGCCCGAAGACTGCGGGATGCGCGGCGATGCCGGCGACGCAGGCGAGCGCAAACAGCGCGTAAACGGCGCACAGGAGCAGCGATCCGGCGCGCGCGGTTCGGGGGATCGCGATGGCGACTCCGCCGAGGATCTGCCCGACCATCAGGCCGTTCCCGATCGCGGTGCCGAAGGGGAGGCTCCAGAGTCGCCGGAGCGCCTGCCACGTGTCGGCGTCGTGCCAGAGCAGGGCGATGACGCCGAAGAGCACCGCTGCGGCGCCGAAGAACAGCCGCCCGTAGTAGGCCGATTTCATGCGGTCAGAGCGCCCGCACGCCTGGTTCTGTGACCACGGCGCGGCCGGCCGCGCTCATTCCCGCACCGCGACGGGATAGACCGCCGGGCTGCGCAGGCCGTTGGAGTCCACGCTGCGGACCGCCAGCACGTAGTCGTCCTTGGAGACGGGCACCGTGGCCTGCGCTACGTCTCCCACATTTCGCACCTGCTGCCACTGCGGGGCATCGGTCGAGCGCCAGACGATCTCGTAGGAAACTGCGTCCGGAGCAGCACGCCAGCGCAGCGTCGAGTCGTAGCCGAGACGCTTGAGCACCATTTGCACGGCCGATGGCGGCGCCGGCCCCAGCGCCAGGGTCGCCAGCGCCGCAACGTTCGCTTGCGTCGCGCGCCGCAAGTACGCGCGATCGATGTATTGGGGAAGGTCGCCGTACTGTACGCCGTCTTGAACGCGGACGTTCTGATGCTGGTGCGTGAAGTTCTCGTGCGGTTCCACGAAGCGAATCGCGGCCGAGTATCCCGCGTCCTGAAACGACTCCTGATCGCCGCCGCGCAGGAAACGATCCGCGCGAAAGATTTGGCGAACGCCGAAGTCCGGCAGGTAGAGCGGCACCGTTTCTGCGATGAACCGCGAGAGCTCGCGCGACTGCGAATCGTTCTCCGAGCCCACCAGGTTCACGCGCGCGAAGTCGGCGTGCAGCGGCAGCGCCTGACTGAAGACGCGAATCATGTTGGGCTCCGACGCTCCGTCGCCCCCCAAAGAGTTGCCGATGATGTCGTTGTTGAGGACCGCGAGCACCGGTCTCCCTGCTGCTGCGAGTCCGCGCGCAAAGTGCGACGAGCCCCAGAGCCCGAGCTCCTCGCCGTCGAAGCACGCAAAGACGATCGTGCCGCGAAAGTGCGTCGCGGACATCACCCGCGCAGCCTCCAAAACCGCCGCGACGCCGGAGCCGTTATCGTCGGCTCCCGGGGCGACGCCCGCGCCGTCTGTGCAATCGCCATCGCAGTCGTCGAAGTGGCTCGACATGACGTAGATGCGACCGGGCGAATCGCCCCGCAACGTCGCAATGACGCTCGATTCGAGCACGGCACGCGGCGTTCTGCGCGTCTTCGGCTGCAGGTACGTGTCGAGCGCAACGGTCATCCGGCCGTCGGCGCCGGCCGCGATCCGGCGAAGCTGCGCCGCGATCCAGTCCCGCGCTGCGAAGACGCCGTGCCGCGCGGTGGAGCTCTGTTCCGAGAAATCGTTGCGCGTGCCGAATGCCACGAGCGCGTCGATTGTCCCCTGCAGGCGATCCGCATTCACAGCATCCACCATCGAAGCGATCGGCGAATACGGCGTGCGGGCCGGTTGCGCCGCGCCGCGCGCGACGGCAAACCCGCCGACGGCGAGGGCGCACAGCAGCGCGAAGAGCTGATGCGGTCTCATGCCGCAACGTTTTACGAGACGGCTTGCGGCTCCTGATTGCTCAGGCGCCGGCCGAGGGTCACGACGGTTCCTCGGACGTGGGCGGGCGCCACGCGATGAGTCGATCCAAAGCGCGTCAGCGCCAAGCGGGCGGTGGCGGCGTTGCGCGGCAACGGGGGGATGCTCAACTCGAGTTCGGTCATCGGCGATGCAACCGTTACGTCTCGGTTCCGGCCACGGCGGCATACGCCAACCTGGTCACCGTGTGAATGGCGCGGTACGCGGCGGAGTAATCGTACGCACCGCGCGTCATGATTGCCAAAACGAACGGCGAGTCGCCAAACGGTTCGACGATGGCGATATCGTTGCGCGTTCCCTCGAGCTCGCCGGTCTTGTTGGCAACGCGCGTGCCGCTGGGCAACGCGGCCGGAATTCCGTCTCGGTCCGTTTGCTGCAGCATGATCGAGATCGCGGCCCGGCAGTGCCGCGGCGAGATAATCGTCGGCGTTCCTTCGCGTGCACCTTGTTCTAAGAGGTAGAGCAGCCTCGCCATATCGGACGGCGTTGAGACGTTATCGTGATGATGAACGATAGCGCTGAAGTCCATGAACCGTCGTGCCAACCTGGTCCGCAGCATTCCCGCGCGCTTTGCCATCCCGTTGATCGCGTGCAGCCCGAAGTGTTCGATCAGGAGATTCGCGGCGGTGTTGTCGCTGAGGGTGATCATGGGATAGAGGAGCTCGCGTACGCTCAACCGCGCACCGTCGGAGACTTGGTCCATGAAATCCGAGCCGCCGATCAGCTGGGATTCGTGAAAGGTCACTCGTTCCTCGAGCGCTCCGGGGTGCAACTCTTCGGCGCGAAAGGCCGTGGCCATGATCAGCACTTTGATCGTTGATGCCGTTGGAAAGTGGTCGCGTGCGGCATACGAAATCACCGGCAGTTGCGCTGCCATCGTCCGCGCGTACACGCCGATGTCGCCCGGCATGGATCGCGCGACGGCCGCGATCCGCTCGCGCAGTGAGGTTTGCGCGAGCGCGGGCGCCCCAACGAGCGCCGCGCCGCAACCGTGGAGGAACGCGACGCGCTTCACGAGCCCGTGCCCTGATAGTGGCGCAGGCCGACGAGCCAAAAGGCGTACGACGCGGCAAGCCAGGCGGCGCCGATGACGGGGGTCAGCAGCCCGATCGCGGGGCTGAGGTGGAGTCCGGTATCGCTCTTCTGCAAGAAATAGCTGGCCGGGAAATAGTTCATGAATGCGAACGGAAAGACGAAGGTCAGCACGATTCGTACCCCGCGCGTGTAGATGCTAATCGGGTAGCGGGTGAAGTCTTGCTCCAGCGACATGACCACCCAGCGAAGCGTGTCCACGCGCACGAACCAAAATGAGATAGTCGCGACCGTCAAGGAGATGCCCAGATCGATGAGCGCGCCGCCGAGGACCACCAGGGGCACGAAGATGAGAAAGATCCAGTCCACGCGCACGTGGGTGGCGGTAGTCGCCACAACGAGGGTTGCCACCGCGAGCACGAGGCCGTCGGGTACGATCTGTTGCGGTACGGTCAGCACTTGGAAGAGCGCATCGAGCGGCCGCACGAGAAATCGATCGAAGCGTCCCTCGCGAACGTAGTCGGGGACGCTGACGACGGTGAAGAAGAGCGTGTTGTGAAGTTCGTGCCCGCACATCCACAGCGCGTAGAGGAAGAAGACTTCCCGAAAGCTCCAGCCGTTCATCGACGGAAACTGGCGCATCGTCACGTAGAGCGCGGCGAGCGCCACGCCGTGATAGATGATCGTGAAGAAAAACCACATCACGAAGTTGGCACGATACTCGAGCAGCGTCAAAAAGTTTATTCGCCAGTACTGGAGATACGCGCGCAACATCAATGAAACGGTTCGGTCTCCCGGTGGTGCTCCCCGTTCGAGCGCCGTTTCGGCTCGATCTCACGGTACGAGCGCTCCGCCGCATCGCAAGCAACGTCGTGGACGTCGTCGGCGAGGATGGCGCGTACTACCGCGCGCTTCATGACGGACGAAGCATCGTGGTGCTTGCGGTGCGGCAGGTCGACGCCGGCGCGATCGAGCTGTGCTGCACGGGCGCCGACGCATCGCGTTATGCGCCGGCCGTCGAGCGTATATTGGGCACGAGCGTCGACTTGTCGGCCTGGTACGCTCGAGCCCGTCGCGTCCCGTGGTTGCGGCCGCTCGCCGAGAACTTGCGCGGCGTCAAGCCGCCGACGTATCCGACGCTGTGGGAAGCCTGCGCGCACGCGATCGTCTTCCAGCAGATCTCGATTTACGCCGCAGGCGCGATCATGCGGCGCGCCATCGAACGCTTGGCCGGAGCGGTACGCGCGCCCGGAGTCCGCTGCGTCCCGTTTCCCGCGCCCCGGCGCTGGCTGGAAAGCGCGGACGAGGATCTGTTCGGCGCAGGCCTGTCGCGCAACAAAGTTGCGCATCTGCGCGCTACGGCGCAGGCGTTTCTGGACGGGCGGGTCGACGAAGCGGAGTTGGCGCGCTTGCCGACGGCCGAGGCCGCCGCGCGGCTGGCCGAAAACCGGGGAATCGGCCCGTGGAGCGCGTCCGTTGCGATGTTGCGCGGCTTGGGGCGGCTCGACGTGTTCCCGTTGCGGGACTCCGGCGTCGCCCGCACCCTGACGTTGCTTGCGGGCAATCGGAACGTCGATCAAGCGGAGCTGCTCGAGCGCCTCGGGCCCGTGCGCGGAATGTTGTACTACCATTTGCTGCTGGGGCGGCTAGCCGCCTTGGACGATCACGCGGTTCGACGCCGCACGCCAGACGACGGAGGCGATGGCCGCAAAGGCGACGAGCCAAACGGCCTGTAACGCGATGCTCAGCGCCCACTGCGAGGAAGGAATAACGCCGACGTAGATGAGGAGCGGCGTCGAATAGATGGCCGCAAACGGAAGCCCAAACACGATCCGCCCGAAGATTCCGGGGAAGAGGGTCAATGGAATTATCTGACCCGAGAGCAGGTCCGACGCCCAGCGAACGATCAGCTGCGCCGCAAACGTCTCGAGCGTCCAGAACGCGATGCTGTTCATCAAAAAATTAAGGAAGAAGTTCACGCCGTAACCGATGACGAACGAGAGCGCGAACGCCGCGATCGTCGCTGGGCTCGGCACGTCGATGCGAACGAGAAGCAGCGCACAGAAGAGTGACGGGACGACCAGCACCGCGTGGAGCAGCGTCTGACCTATTCCGTCGCTGAAGAAATACAGAGGCACGCTTATCGGCTTCATGAGGTCGGTGGCGATCGTGCCTTCGCGAACCTTCTCTCGAATGAGCCGCGTGCCGTCAACCTCCAGGATCAGCGACATCAGCATCGCGACGGTCGCGTACGTGATCATGCCGTGTAGCGGCAGATTGATGGGCGCGGCATTTTGCGCGTAGAGTGCGGTCCAGAGCGACCGCAAGATGTACACCCGCAAGACGAGCGAGCCGATCTCGGTGAGGACTTCCATCCGGTAAGTCGCCTCCCGAGCGAACGCTTTTTTTGCGAACTCGACGTAGGGAGCAACCCGCACGCGCACGATCCCGCGTCCTAGCGCTGTTTTTGCCGCTTGATCGCCTCTTGGCGGCGATGCTCCATCTCTTCGAGCTCGAGCATCATGACGTCCACCACTTTGTCGACTTGCGTCGCCTGCGTCGGCGGGGGTTCGTCGGCCGAACGCCGCGGCGTGGGTTTGGTGCCGCGGTGCTCGGCGAGCGTGGCGTCCGATGCGTGCATCTTGCGGAGAAACCGGGCGTACGTTTCCGCGGCGCGCGCGCGGACGTCGTCGCTCGCCTCCAGATTGAAGACGTCCGCGTAGAAATCCATGCGTGCGTGGACGCCGGGCGCCTTCTCGGGAGGATATACGGTCGCCGGGTCGCCGAAGGCGATGTGCTGCATCGGCACGCTGGCTCCGGCCGTCAGACGCGACTTCACGTGGACGATTCCGTTGAGTGCGACCCCGCTGCCGCGCTCGAGCGTCGCCCCGTTAAAAATTTTCGCGCCGGAGGCGACGAAGCAGCCGTCACCGACGGTGGCCCCGACAACGTAGGCGTGCGGTCCGATGATGCAGCGAGCTCCGATCGTCGCCGGAAACGACAGCGCGCTTCCACCGCTCGCTTTGATGACCGCATGTTCCATCACGACGCAGTGCTCGCCGATCTCGATCGCAGCGCCCTCGGCGGTGATGACGGCGCCGTGTAGGACGGCGCATCCCGCTGCGATCGTTACCTCGCCGCTCACGACCGCGGTGGGAGCGACGTAGGCGCTCGAATGGATCTTCGGGCGTTTGGTTCCTCGACTCCGCTCGGAATGACAATCGGTGGAAATTATCATGCGCCGTTCTCCGCAGAGCTCGACTGGTACCCTTCCACGTAAATTCTCCGAATGATCGATTCCAAGTCCGGTTCCTCCAGGCTCACGTCTTCGACGCTGTAGCGTTCGCTGGCTTGGCGCACCAGCAGATCGGCGCGCTGCAGGTTGCGGTTGAACCTGAAGCGCGCGCTCGAGTCCTCGGTGTTCACCAGTTCGGCCCCCTCGAGCGCCGGCCGGGCGACGTGCTCGCTAAACCGGACGATGAGCGTCCGAAACTGGCCGTACTCGGTCTTGATGCGCTCGATATCGCCGTCGTAGATGAGCGTGCCTCGATCGATCAAGATGATGCGCCGGCAAAGTCGCTCCACGTCGGCCAGGTCGTGGGTCGTGAGTATGACGGTCGTTCCGCGCTCTGAGTTGATGCGCGCGATGAACTCGCGTATGGACTCCTTGGCCACGACGTCGAGGCCGATGGTCGGCTCGTCCAGATAGACGACGCGCGGTCCATGCAGCAGCGCCGCGGCAAAATCTCCGCGCATGCGCTGCCCGAGCGAAAGCTGACGCACCGGCGTCCGTAGAAAATCGCCGAGCTGCAAGATCTCGATGAACTCGTCGAGGTTACGCCGGTACTGGTCCCTCCCGATTCCATAGATCGCTCGCAGCAGCTCGAACGACTCGATCAGAGGAAGATCCCAATACAGCTGACTGCGTTGACCGAAGACGACGCCGATGTTGCGTCCGTTCTCCTTGCGCTGGCGCCACGGAACGATTCCCGCGACGCGCACCTCCCCGGAGGTGGGGACGAGAATGCCGGTCAGCATCTTGATCGTCGTAGACTTCCCCGCGCCGTTGGGGCCGATATATCCAACGAGCTCCCCGGGTTCGAGGCGGAAGGAGACCGCGTCAACGGCGGCGCGCTCTTCGTAGGCGCGTGAAACGAGCGACCGCAGCGCACCGAGGGGACCGGGCATCCGCTTCGGCGTGCGAAAGATCTTGCGTAGCTTCGTGCACTCGATGATTGGCAGGACACGACGCTTCGCCATCGCTACTCTTTTCCCGGTGATCGTCACTGTCTCCAACGAGTATGGATGCGGCGCCCTCGCGATCGCGCTGAGCGTCGCGCGGGAGTTGGAGTACGAGTACGTCGATCAGCAGCTGCCGGTCGTCGTTTCTAAGCGCCTGCGCGTGAGCCCGGAGACGGTTGATGCCAGCGAGGATGGCGGACGCTCGTTGGGCCAGCGCCTGCTGACGAGCCTCGAGCGAGCGACGCCGGAACTGGCCCAATCCTCGGCGGCCGAGCCGCCCGACGAAGAGCTCGTCGCTGCGGTGGCCGACGCCGTTCGCGACTACGCATCCCGCGGGAACGTCGTGATCGTCGGGCGCGGAGCCTCCGCGATTCTCGGCGCGCGCGATGACGTTCTGCGCGTGTTCATGCACGGGCCGCGCGCGTGGCGCGTGAGCAACATCGTGGCGGCGACCGGCGAGCGCCCCGAGACCGCGGAAGCCGAAGTCGACCGTGTCGATCGCGCGCGCAGCGCCTATATTCGGCAGTGGTACGGGCGTACGTTTGGCGACGTCCGGGACTACGATCTCTGCATCGATACGTCGCGACTAACCGCCGATCAGTGCACGGCGTTGATCGTCGCCGCGATCCGCGCGCGCGTGGCGTGATTCAAGAAGTTGCCGCGCGTCCGGTGCCGCTCTACGCGGCGCTGCGCTTCCGCGATTTTCGGCTTCTGTGGCTTGGCCTGCTAATCTCCAACCTCGGAACGTGGATGCAGTTCACGGCGATGGGATTCTTCGTGGCGCGCATCGCCGCGTCGCCGCATCAGGCCGCCCTGTTTCTTGGCGTCCTCGGTGCCGCGCGCGCCGTGCCCGTCTTGCTGCTCTCGCCGCTCGCCGGCGTCGTGGCCGATCATCTGCCGCGACGCCGCGTCCTGCTGGTGACCAACGTAACGATGGCGCTCTGCGGCTTGATGCTCGCGGTGCTGTCGACGATGCATCTTCTGAATCTCGCGGGTCTCGTGGCGATTTCGGCACTCAGCTCGGCGGCGATGGGCTTCGATTCGCCGACGCGACAGAGCTGGGTACCGCTGCTCGTGGACCGCCGTTACGTCGGCAATGCCGTTGGCCTGAACTCCGTAGCGTTCAATGCGCCGGCCGTCGTGGGGCCCGCGATCGCCGGAGGGTTGATCGTTTGGGCGGGCGTCGCGGGCGCGTTTTATTGCAACGCGGCGGCAACGCTGGCCGTCGTCGTCGCCGTGCTCTACATGCGACCGTCGCCGCCATCGGTGACGCGCAAGGAGCCGACGTTGCGGGCCATGCGCGAGGGGATCGCGTTCATCGTTCGCCACCCGGTGCTGCGTTGGATTATGCTCTCCCAACTGATTACGGCGCTGCTCACGCGACCCTACAGTCAGCTTGTCGCGGCCCTCGCGGTCAACCTTTTGCACGCGGGGCCGCGAGGCTTAGGCTGGAGCGTCTCCGCCATCGGCGCCGGCGGCTTCGGCGGCGCGCTGGTGACCGCATACTTCGCCCAGCGCGAGCGGCGCGCCGCGCTTTGGCTGCAATCCGGGCTCTTGATGTCGCTCAGCGTCTTTGCGCTGGCGTTCGTGCCGGCGCTGGCATTCGCGCTCCCCGTGCTCTTTGCCGCGGGCGTCGGAACGCTGGCGTCGCTCGGCGTCACCAACACGTTGATTCAAACCTTATCGCCCGATGCGCTGCGAGGTCGGGCGCTCTCCATCTACACGATGATCGCGATCGGCGTGGTTCCCCTTGGATCTTTGGTGGACGGCGCGATCGCATCGGCTATCGGGTTGCGCCAGTCGTTTGCGCTCGCGGGCGCCGTCTGCGCGGCCATGTTCGTGGCGATCTGGATGTTTCGCCCGATCGTGCGGACGATTTAGGTTCCCTCGAGCATAAAAAAGCTCCGCCGGCAAAATGCCGGCGGAGCTTGATGAGGACCGTCTTAGGCGGCGGCCTTCTTGCGGCGCGTCGTTTTGCGCGCTTTGCGGGCGCCCTTGCGGGCGACTTTGCGCACTGTGCGAGCGCGTTTGCGTGCGGTTTTACGCGTCTTGCGAGCGGTCTTGCGCGCGGCTTTGCGGGTCTTGCGACCACCCTTGCGTGCCGCTTTACGCACCTTACGACCGACCTTGCGCGTAACTTTACGGGCCGCTTTGCGTGCTTTGCGCTTTGGCGCGGCTGCCGCGGCCTTCTTTCTACGTTTTGCTGCCATTGGTCGTGGCATCATCCTTTCTCTGGTCACAAGCGACCAGGGGTGTTGCCTACCTTATACAGTATTACGAGCGCTAATGCAAGTTTTTGCCGACGACGGCACGCGCATCGACGCGAACGTTGACGGCGTGCAAGGCGCGCACGCCGTCGTTTTGATCCACGGTTTTCCGCTCGCGCGCGGCATCTGGGACGCACAGCGCGCACCGCTCGCGCGCAATCACTTCGTCATCACTCCCGACCTGCGCGGCTTTGGAAAATCCGGTGTGCCCGAAGGTCCCTATCTCATGGAAACGCTGGCATCTGACGTCGCGGTGCTGCTCGATGCGTTGGGTGTGCGACGCGCATCGCTCGCGGGACACTCGATGGGCGGATACGTGGCGCTCGCGTTTGCGCGCATGTTCAGCGAGCGCGTTGCGCGTCTCGCGCTCGTGCCGAGCCGGCTCGGCGCGGACACTCCGGAGCAGGCCGCTGCGCGCCGAGCGCTAGCGGACGTCGCGGAGCGCGAGCGTTCCATCGAACCGGTGATCGGCGCATACGTGCCGCGATTGCTCGCGCCCGACACGCCGTCGCAAGCGCCGGAGGTCGCGCGCCGCGCCTATGACGTCGCGCGCGGCACGAGCCCTCGGGGCGCGGCCGCCGCTCTCCGCGGCATGGCGCTACGGGCGCCGTCGGAGGATATCGCCGAGGATCTCGACGTCGCGGTGCTGATGCTGGCCGGTGGGTGCGATCAGACGATCCCCATGCAGGAGGCGCACGAGATTGCGGCCCGCTTTCCGCAAGGACGATTGGTCGTGTGTCAGCGCAGCGGTCACCTGCCGATGTTGGAAGAACCTGACTGCGTTAGCGCCGCGCTGGAGGAATGGCTGCGCGACGAGCCGCGTTAGCGGATGATCGGGAGCCTCGGCTTGCGCCAGATCCACGTGTAGAGGAAGTAGGCGCCGATGACGACGGCGGCAATGACGGCCGCGATGACCGCGATCTTCAACAGGAAGCCGGCGACGACTAACACGACGATCGCAATGGCGACGACCGCCGTCAAGCGGAGGAACAGCGCGAGCATCGGATGCATGGTGGTACGCATAGCGTTTTTAGCTACCGGCGGGCCCGCGGCGAAGTTTCAGGCGCTGCCCAAGCGCCGTAAGTAGTCGAGGCAGCAGTACCCCGCCGCGATGGATCCGCCGGCATCGATCGTGCCGTCCCGGAGCATCTCGCGAAACCGTTGCAGTGGTGCGACCTCCACCTGTAGGTGTTCGGTTGGATCGAGCCGCGCGTCGCTGGTCTTGCGCGCTCGCAGTCCCAGGTAGACGTACGCGCGCGCCGGCGAGCGCACGGGCTCGTGCAGATACACTGCGACGCGGCGGCAGTCTTCGGTCGCATACCCTGTCTCTTCGGCGAGCTCGCGAATCGCGCAGTCGCGTGGGTCTTCGCCCTCCTGCAACATTCCGGCGGGAAGCTCGAGATGGATCGCGTCGGAGCCGTAACGGTATTGACGAACCAGCACGACCTCGTCGTTCGGTGTGAGCGCCATAATTGTCGCGTACCCGGGTGACTCGCGCACGTAGTATTCCGGCGCGATGGTTCCGTTCGGCAGCACGAGCTCGTCGACGCGCAACCGCATGTACGGCGAGTCGACGATGTAGCGTGACGACCGGCGTTGCCAGCGCGGCTTCTCCATCGCGCCCACAACTACCGACGAAGCGTTTGACCTTCCTTTCGCGAAGCCGTTGCGATGCCAGAAACCTTACTGGTGGTAGGCGGCGGAACGATGGGTGCCGGCATCGCCGCCGTGGCCGCAACCGGGGGTTACGAGGTAGAACTCGTCGAGCCGCAAGTCGACGCGCGCGAACGCGCCGCACAATACTTCGAGCGCGAGGAAGCGCGATGCGGCGTCGAGGGCCTCGCGGCACGAATCCGCTGGAACGCAGAAATTCCGAGCGGTTCGGAAGCGACGGTGGCGATTGAGGCGGTGCCGGAGCGCTTCGAGATGAAGCGCCAGGTCTTCGCCGCGCTCGCTCGCGCGCTTGCGCCGGATGCGCTGATTGCAACGAACACCTCGTCGCTGAGCGTCGACGAGCTCGCGGACAGCGTATCGAATCCGCAGCGCGTGATTGGGCTGCATTTCTTCAACCCGCCGCCGCGAATGCGACTCGTCGAGGTCGTGCGCGGAGCGCAGTCGAGCCCGGACGCGGTCGAGCGAGGTCTGGCGATCGTTCACGCACTGGGAAAGACGCCGGTTGTAACGTCAGATACGCCGGGATTCATCGTCAATCGCGTTGCCCGGCCATTCTATCTTCAGAGCCTCCGCGCTCTGTGTCGCGGCCTTGCCACCGTCGAAGAGCTCGACGCATTGGCGCGCGGCGCGGGCTTTCGCATGGGACCGTTCGAGTTAATGGACTTGATCGGCCTCGACGTCAATCTGGCGACGACGCAGTCGTTGTACGAGCGTACTGGATCGCCACGCTTCGCTCCGGTCGCTTTGCAAGAGGAGATGATCGCGCGCGGCGAGCTCGGACGCAAGAGCGGCGTCGGCTTCTATCGCTATGACGAGGGTGTCCCATCCCGTTTCGAGCCCGGCGTTGCGCCCACGTCCGATTCTGCGCTCGCGGAGGAGAACGTCGCGGTCGTGGGGCTCGGCGACCTCGCCGCGGAGCTCGGCGAAGCGGTGGGCGCACGGTACGCGCACGTCCAGCGCGTCGAAAATGACGACATGCTGCCCGATCTATCGGCCCAGACGACCATCCTCATCGACACCGGCGACGGCGTCGCCGATCGCAGCGGCGTTCTCGAGCGGCTCGATGCGGCCTTCGGTCCCGAAACGCTGTTGATCGCCGACGCGTACGCTACCGACGTGAGCGCCTGCGCGCGTCGGCTGCGTCACCCGGAGCGATTGCTTGGATTCGGGATCCTAGATTCGTTGCACGCGCAACGGATCGTCGAGATCGTCGATTTAGAGTCTACGAGCGATGAGACGCTGGAGCTTGCGCAAGAATTTTTTGCGGTGCTAGGTAAGGCGAGCATCTTGGTGGAGGACGCGCCGGCGCTGTTCTTGGGCCGCACCGTCGGATCGATCGTCAACGAAGCGATGATTGCCGTGCACGACGGCGTCGCTTCACCGGAAGACATCGATACCGCCATGCGATTCGGCGCGAACTATCCGCTCGGCCCCATTGCCTGGGGGCGAGCGATCCGCGGCGCGCGAATTGGCCGGATCTTGCGGCGCCTCGCAGACGACGAGGGAAGCGTCTTTGCGCCGCATCGTTCGCTGTGGCTGCTCGACGTCGAAGAGGTCGAAGAGGAAGCCGCGTCCGCGGGAACCGCGCATGAAGCGTGACGTTTGGGTGATCGACGCCGTACGAACGCCGATCGGCCGCGTCGGCGGAGTGCTCGCCGGAGTGCGCCCCGACGACTTGGCGGCGGTGACGCTCCGTGCGCTCGTCGATCGAACGGCGATTGCGCCGGACGCGATAGACGACGTCTATTTGGGCGCGGCGAATCAGAGCGGCGAAGATAATCGCAACGTCGCCCGCATGGCGGTGTTGCTCGCCGGCTGGCCGGTTGAAGTTCCGGGCGTGACGGTGAACCGGCTCTGCGGTTCGAGCCTTCAGGCGATCAATTCGGCGGCGCAGGCCATCGCATTCGGCGAAGGCGACGTAATGGTCGCCGGCGGCGTCGAGTCCATGACGCGGGCGCCGTACGTGTTGCCCAAAGCGGAAGCGGCGTTCGCCCGGCACCAGCGCATCTTCGATACCGTGCTTGGCTGGCGCATGGTCAATCCCAGAATGCCCACCGAGTATACGATATCTCTTGGCGAGACCGCCGAGCGCGTCGCTCAACGCTACGCGATCGACCGGGCCGAGCAAGACCGCTTTGCGTACGAGTCTCAAATGAAGTGCAACGACGCCACGGCGCGGGGCGCGTTCGCGGATGAGATAGTGCCCGTGGAGATTGTAGGCGAGAAGGAGCGGCGAGTGGTCACGCGCGACGAGCATCCGCGTCCCGACACGACGATGGAGCGCTTGGGCAGGCTCGCTCCGGCATTTGCGAGCGACGGCACTGTAACCGCCGGAAACTCGTCCGGCATCAACGACGGTTCGGCCGCGTTGCTGCTCTGCGAGGCGGCGGTCGCGCGGCGAATGGGACTCTCTCCCATGGCGCGGATCGTGGCGTGCGCGTCGGCTGGCGTGGCGCCGGACCTGATGGGCTTGGGACCAATCCGCGCAGTGCGCAAGGCGCTCGCGAATGCGACAATCGACGTGGGGCAGCTCGACTTGATCGAAATCAACGAGGCGTTCGCATCGCAGGCAATCGCGTGCATGCGCGATCTGGGATTTGACGGGCAGCGCACCAACGTGAACGGTGGAGCGATCGCACTCGGTCACCCTCTGGGCGCAAGCGGCGCGCGCATCGCGACGACGCTGCTGCACGAACTGCGCCGGCGGCGGGGCCGCTTTGCGCTGGCGACGATGTGCATCGGCGTGGGGCAGGGCATTGCAACGGTATTCGAGCGCATCGAGGAGAACGCAGCCGCATGAGCACCTTGGTCGAGGCAACAAAAGCGCAGCTCTTCATCGGCAACGCGTGGCGCCACGCCGGCGACGGCCGCACCTTCGAAGACTTCAATCCGGCGACCGGACAGAAGCTCGCCGACGTTGCTGATGCGACGCGTGACGACCTGAATGCGGCGGTCGCCGCGGCACGGCGCGCCTTCGACGGTGGAAAATGGCCGACGATGGCGGCGTCGCGCCGCGCGAAGATCATCTACAAGATGGCGCAGCTGATCTCGGAGCGCAGCGCGGAGATCGCCGCGCTCGAAGTGCGCGACAACGGTAAGGCGATTGCGACGGCCAAGGGCGAGTTGGGCGCGATCGTCGACTGCTTCGAGTTCTATGCGGGCGCGGCGACCAAGAATTACGGCGAAACGATGCCGCCGCCGTTGCCGACCTATTTGGCGAGCACGGTTCGCGAGCCGGTCGGCGTCGTCGGCGCGATCGTTCCGTGGAACTTTCCGCTCTTGCTGGCATCCTGGAAGGTTGCGCCGGCGCTCGCGACGGGGTGCACGATCGTTCTCAAGCCGTCATCCGTCACGCCGCTGACGGCGATCGCGCTCGGCGAAATCGCGCTGGAGGCGGGGCTTCCAGAGGGCGTGCTCAACGTCGTGACGGGCGCGTCGGATCCGATCGGCGCGTGGCTCGTCGAACATGCCGACGTGGATAAAATCGCCTTTACCGGTTCGACGGCTACGGGAAAGAGCGTCGCCGCCGCTGCAGCCGCTACTCTGAAGCGCGTGACGTTGGAGCTTGGCGGTAAGTCGCCGTCCGTCGTGTTCGACGACGCCGACGTAGATGCAGCGGTCGCCGGCGCTTTATACGGCGTCTACTACAACGCGGGCCAGTGTTGCGAGGCACGTTCGCGCATCTTGGTGCAATCCGCGATCTTCGATCGCTTCGTAGGGAGTTTTTCGGAAAAGGCCGCGCGGCTTCGCGTCGGCGACCCGCAAGATCCCCAGACGCAGATCGGCGCGATCACGGTGCGGGATCAATTCGAAAAGATTCGCAGCTATTGCGACGTCGCGCGAACTGAGGGCGCCCGCGCGCTCTTCGGCGGCGAGGCCGCCGCGATGGAGGGTGCGTTGGCATCGGGGATGTTCTGGAGTCCGACGGCGTTTGAAGCTCAGAGCACGCATCGCATCGCGCAGGAAGAGGTTTTCGGACCGGTCGCAACCTTCACTCGTTTTTCGGATGAAGCGGAAGCAATCGCGATCGCCAACGCCAGCGAGTACGGCCTTGCCGCCAGCGTCTGGACGACGAACCTCGGCCGGGCGAATCGCGTCGCTCGAGCGATCCGCAGCGGCTCGGTCGCCATCAACACGCCGTACGCGGTATTTCCCGGCGTGCCGTTTGGCGGATATAAGCAGTCCGGATACGGGCGAGAGCTCGGCATGGAAACGATGCGACTCTACACCGAGACGAAAAGCGTGCTGACGTACATCGGCGAGAAACCGATGAATCCATTTGGGGTATAGGCGTACGTATGCGAGAAGCGCTGAAGATCGGGCAGCAGTACAGCACCACCTATGGAACCCTGTGGAAGGACGGAACCTACTTTCCTCGCGGCACTGAAGTCACCATCGTCGGCCTGCACCTCGATCAAGGATTTTGCGTCCGCTTTCCCGCGACGGTCGAGGGCGAGCCGCTGGAGACTTGGGAAGACTGGACCGAGGTGGATTTTCTCGCCGAAGAGGGCTCTATCGAGCGGCCGAGCCGGCCGCTCTCGCACGCAGTCTTGGCGGAAGCGCGCGACGTGTTGTCAGAGGCCGAAGACGGCTGCCATCTGCACCTTCACGACGACGATAACGGCTGAGCGTTTCGGTTAGGGGACCTCAGGTTCCCAGGATGATTTGGCTGTGTTGCCAGAGCGCCCAACTGCCGCATTGCGATGACTTTTGATGTGGGCCGAGCAGCGCCACCCAGCAGTAATAACTGTCGGGATCCAGATGATAGAAGTGGGCCACGCCCTTCGCATTGGTCTTTATCGTTTCGAAGGGCTCACCGGGACGAGGGCTCGACGTAGATTTCGGCGTGGACTCTTGAACGGGAACTCCCGGCGCGGGCGTCCCGAAGACCGTCACCAAAACGCTGGTCTTCTTAATTGAAGGATCGGGGCTCGGGGTGCTCGGCGAGCTCGACGGCCCAGGCGGCGAGACCGAGGCGGAGTTGCTGTGGCAGGCCGCAACCGCCATGGCAACGATCGCAAGAATAACGAGGAAGCGTTTTGGCATGGGCGCGGGCCTTCGACGCCTCAACCGCTCCCCCCGTTTGCCTCGCCAGCGCAGAGATGAAAGTATCGTTGCGATTTGGTTTCGAGCGCAACGTAATATTCCCGAAAGAGCGACGCCGCTGCCGTGCCAGGCCAATGCGCCGGCAGAAGTTCGCTCGGCAGGCCCGGGTCTATGTACGCGAACTTGCGATAGTCGTGAACGAGCCACAGACGCTCGACCAATGCGGCTTGGTCGCCAAGCGCCGCGGTAGTTCGTTCGTGCTCTAAGCGAGGAGCGTACCGAGCGATAAATCCACGGTACGCGAGCGCGATCGACTGCACGTCCCAACAGCGTTCGAGCAGCTCCCGATCGGAGAGCGGTCCCCGGTAGACGCTCTCGAAGAGCGCCACGGCGTGGAGGGTCTCCGTCGTGCGAGCGGCCTCGCGCGCCGCTTCCAGTGTGTCGGCCGGCGAGATCCAAGTTGAGGGCGACAGAACTCCCCAGCCCAAAACGCTCAACTCCTTGCGCAGGCTCTCGCGGCGCTTGCGGTGCGCTTCGCCGATGGCATAATCGAGAACTCGCCAGCGGCCGTCCCACTCGATGATCGGCCCATAGATCCGCGGGCTCAGCTCCGCGATGCGCCGGCTGCCGCGCTCCGTCACCGCGTAATACGCTCGTGCCCTCTCGCGCCGTGCCCGCAGCCAGCCTTGGCGGCTCATCCGCGAGACGGCCTGGCGCACCGCGGGCGCCGAAAGTCCGAATGCTCCCATGATTTGGATCAGCGCGCCGACCCGCAGCCAGCCGCTTCCTCCGGAACGCGCGACCACGTCGCCGTAGAGTGTAAAGATGAAGGAACTCGGCCGAGCGACGCTGCGCTTAGCCGCTTCTGCGGGCGCCGCCGAAGCCGGTGAAGTCAAGGGTTGACACCTCCGAAGCCGAGGCCTAATATAACGATATTCCTGACGACCGACAAAAATCCGTTACATTTGTGGAAGGTGACTGTGAATCGCGTTTCGACGTTTGACGACTGGATCGGCATGCTCGACGAGTGGAGGCGCGATATCGGCCTCGATCGAGAGCTCGTCGACCGGTTCATGCCCGGATATCAGTTTGAGGCGAAGTACGGCGAGCTGCCGACGCCGGAGATTTACTTCGGCGATTTCAAGGGTGAGCGCGGCTGGGAGCGGGTTCGGGAGATCCCGGATCAGCGTATGCGTGACGCGGTGCTGAACATGATCGTCTATCAGGGCGATACGGAGTTTGCCTCGAACGAGCAGCAACGTTTCCTCGTAAACAACGCGCCGACCGAGTACGACCTCGCCTCGCTGGTGCGCATCATGGTCGAGGAGACGCGGCATGGCTACCAGATGTGTCACCTGATGGTCGAGCACTTCGGCAGCGAGGGAAAGATCGAAGCACAGAAGATGCTCGAGCGGCGCGCCTTCGGGAAGAAGAATCGTCTGCTCAACGCCTTCAACGAAGACGTGACGCACTGGCTCGACTTCTTCGCGTACACGAACTTCATGGACCGCGACGGCAAGTTTCAGCTGACGATGCTCTCGCACTCGAGTTTCGCGCCGCTCGCCCAGTCGATGGGTCCGATGCTGCGTGAAGAGTCGTTCCACATGGGCACCGGCATCACGGGCTTGCGCCGAATCGCGAAAGCCGGCGTCATTCCGGTGGATCTGCAGCAGAAGTACTACAATAAATGGTTCTCGGGCTCGCTCGACCTCTTCGGCACCGATCATTCCGGCTCGGCCCAGTGGGCGTACACCTGGGGCATCAAAGGCCGGGTGGACGAGGATAAGACCGCGGACGGAGCCGACAAGGAGCGCCTCAACGAGCGCGCGCGCACGCAGTTCTACGAGGAAGCGAAGACGACGGTCGCGCGCGTCAACGAGGTGAACCCGAGCGGGACGAAGCTGTTTCTGCCGGACATGCGCTTCAACCGCAAGATCGGCGACTACGGGGGCCAGCGCTATACCGTGGAAGGCAACCGGCTGACGGAAGAAGAGTGGAACGCGTACGTGCCGACCGTGCTCCCCACGACGGACGACGATGCGAAACTCAAAGAACTCATGAAGAACCCCAGCTGGATCGCGCCAAAAGGAAACTTACAATGAGCACGACTGTCAACGGAGCGACGCAACAGACGCCCTTCGGACGCGAGGCGCGTCCGTTCGACGGCAAGCGCGTCATCAACTATTGGAAAGACGGACACGTGGCGTTCGTCGAGATGGACGATCCGCCCGCCAACACGTACACGCACGAGATGATGCGCCAGCTCGACGAGGCGATTCTCGACGCGCGCTTCGACAGCGACGTCGAGGTGATCGTTCTCACCGGCAAGGGCGAAAAATTCTTCTCGGCCGGCGCCAACATCGCGATGCTCAATAAGGTGGTGCCTGAGTTCAAGTACATGTTCTGCCTGCACGCCAACGAGACGCTGGCGCGGCTGGAGCAGACGCCCAAGCTCGTGATCGCCGCGCTCAACGGCCACTGCGTCGGCGGCGGCCTGGAGATCGCGATGGCCGCGGACATCCGCATCGCGCGCAAGGACGCCGGAAAGATCGGCCTGCCCGAAGTCGCCCTCGGCGTTCTGCCCGGGACGGGCGGCACGCAGCGTCTCGCGCGATTGCTCGGAAAGTCGCGCGCGATCGAGATGATGACAACCGGTAAGACGGTGAGCTACGAGCAAGCGCTGGAATGGGGGATGATCAACGATCTCTACGAAGGCAGCGCGCAAGAGTTCCGGGAGCAGATCACGGATTACGCGAAGCAGTTCTGCTCGCCGAATAAAGCGCCGATGGCGGTCGGCCACATCAAGCGCAGCGTGCAGACCGGATCGGAGCTTCCGCTCCAAGATGCGCTGGCGCTCGAGCGCGAGTTGCAGTCGCTGCTGTTCAAGAGCGAGGACGCGAAAGAAGGTCTTGCCGCCTACAACGAAAAACGCGTCGCGCGCTTCAAGAACAAGTAACCGCGCATTAGTCGATCGTAATAACGAGTTTGCCGTCGACGGAGCCGCTTTTGCTCTCCTCGAGTGCGTCCACGGCTTCGGCGAGCGGCCTTTCGCCGGCGATCATCGTGCGGATGCGCCCCTGTTCGACCAGTTCCAAGAGCGTGCGCAATCCGGCGTGCGACCATTGCGGCGTGTCGACGGCATAGAGGTTCGTTGCGGCGATCTTGCGCGTCGCAAACCACCCCACGTCCGCCGCGCCGATCGTCGAAACGATTCGGCCTCCCTCTCGAATGACGCCGGCGAGGCGTTTGATGCCGTCGGAGTCGTCGACCAGATCCAGCGCCGCTTCGATGTCGCTACCGCGCAGGCGCTCCGCGGCGTCTTCTTTGTCATAGGCGACGAACTTATCGACTCCGAGCGAACGCGCCAGGCTTTCGTTCGACGAGCGCGCGCTGCCGACGATCTGGGCGCCGCGATCGCGCGCGATCTGCACCGCGTATGAGCCGACGCCGCCCGTTGCGCCGAGCACGAGGAGCGGCGTTCCCTTCGATACGCTGAGTGTTTCGATCGCTCCGAGCGCCGTTAGTCCGGCGGTGGGGAGTGCGGCCGCATCGGCGTCCCCGACGTCATCCGGAATCTTTGCGATCGGCTGCGCGCGATCGTCTTCCGGCACGAGCGTATACTGCGCATACGTGCCGTGCTCTCGCGAGATTCCAAAGATGCGCTCCCCTTTGCGATATTTCGTAACGCGGTCGCCGACGTCGCTGACAATCCCGGCGAAGTCTTGACCGAGCACGAGCGGCAACGGCGACTCGGGGCGATCGCGACGCTTCCAATCGATGGGATTCACGCCGGCCGCGACGACGCGCACGAGCACGTCGTGCGGTCCGGGCTGCGGTGCGGCAACCTCTTTGACGGTTCCGGACTGGCCACGATGCTCGACGACGGCGGCTTTCATACGAGCACTTCTCCCCCGGCGTGGTCGAGGCTAAAACAGGGGACCAGACAAATCGAAAGTAAGCTTCGCGATCGGGAGGGGGCACTATGATCGGCGTTGCCACGCGGCTCGGCTTCGTCACCGTCGCGCTCACGATTGCTTGCGGTTGCGGCGGCACGCAGCAGGGCCCGTTTCCGCGGCCGCAAGCCGGCAGCGCTTCAACGCCGTTGCCGGGCGACAGCGTGTCGCGCGGTGCCTCGAGACCCCTCGCGCGCAGTCTCACCAGCCAGCCCCTGCTGTACGTCGCTAGCGACTACCCCGACTCCGTCGACATCTTCCCGCTCACGGGGCCGAATCAGAAGCAGATCGGCTCGATCACCAACGGCATCCGTGGCCCGTGGGCTTTGAGCGTCGACCACAACAATTCGCTCTACGTCGCTAACACCGCGAACGAGACCGTGACCGTCTACCCTTATGGCTCCTCGACGGCATCGATGACGTACTCGAGGGGAGTGCACCACCCAATGTATGCGCTGGCCGATTCGGCTGGGCACGTGTTCGTGTCGGGCGTTGAATCCGGAGACCACCATCGGGGGCATGTCGTCGAGTTCAACGCCGGCAGTAGCGTGCCGATCGCGAACGCGCTCCTAGGATCCGAGGTGGACGGCATCGCTCTGGACGCGCAGGGCAATCTCTATGCGGCATACCGGCACAAGGCCACCAACAACGCTTCTATCGCCGAGTTTGGGTCTGGCCTTAGCAATAAGCGAAATCTGGGCATGACGATCGACCAACCGCAAGGACTGCTCGTCGATAACGCCGGGAACATCGTCGTCGTGGAGTCGGCGGCCGATGCTATCGACGTCTTCCCGCCGGGAGCGACGACGCCGTCGCTGAGGCTCGTCTTCTCGACGGCGCATGGCGCGAACCTCGCGCAACTGGCGATGCAGGATAGCGAGACGACGCTGTGGGTCTCGTCGGAAGGCGGAGCCGTTTACTCGATGCCCTATCCGCTCACGCCCAGCACGGTGCCGACCGAGTACGAGGAGATCGCAGGGTACGGAAACGGAATCGCAGTCACCCATTGAGCAATTCGTGAAAAATATGTGCGAGCGGTGCGGGCGCGCGCTCGAGGGTGCGGACGACGCGCGGGCGTGCTCCTATGAGTGTACGTTTTGCGTCGAATGTTCGAGGGCGATGGAACTGCGCTGCCCGAACTGCGGCGGCGAACTGAAGACGATCCCTACATCACGGTAGGTCGACCCGATACAGGTGCGCTCCGTCGATCGTCAACGTTTGCGGACGGCCTTGCGCGTAGTCGCCGAATGAGGCGGTCGACGTATCGGCCTCAAACGTTCCGTTCGCTGATGGTACGAGCGGGTCGACCCCGTCCAGCGTGAGCCGGTTCTTGACGATAACGACGCGCGTGATCTCCGGCTGCCCGAAGTACGTGTTCTCGTAGCGCCCGGTCAAGGCGTTCCAACTCGACGGATAGCTGAACGTGCGCGGTCCGTCGTAGCGATCGCCGGCGTACCACACGGGGCCATAGTTCATTTCCACGACGTTGCCCTTGGCGTCGCGCCCGAACGAGAGTAAGAACCACGTGAAGCGATAATCGTCGGCCCAAAAGAGATCCGGCCCGCGAGGATAGAGCGCAATTGCTTTTCCCGCGTCCATTAGAACGAGCCGGTGCGCCTCTGCCGTCACGCGCAACGTCGAGCCGTCCGGGGCCGCGTACTTGCCGGCGTACTGCTGGGGGCGTTCCACGTAGGCCGGATCCGGGAGCGCGGGAGGTTCCGGAAGCGTTTTACCGAGTTGCTGCGCGCGCAGCACCCGCATCGCGTACAGCACGATCGCGCAAGGATGCAACGGCGCCTCGACGAGGTTCGCGAAGCTGATGACGCCGAAGCCGCGCGTCAGGTTCATCTGCATGCACGCAGTGTAGCCGGAAATGCCGCCGGTATGCCCGATCAGATGGTCGCCGTTGCTATTGAAGATCGCAAGGCCGTAGCCGTAGGCCCTGTAAAAATCCGGCGCTTCGGGCAACTCCACGCCCGGTGAGCCGGCGGGTCTGCCGTCGTTCAAGCGATCCGCGGTCGTCATCGCGCGAAACGTTGCCGGCGTCAACAGCTGCGTGCCGCCGGACGTCTGCGCGCCGTCGAGATAGAAGCGCATGTAACGCGCCATGTCTTCCGGCGTGGAGAGCACGGAGCCGGCCGGATCCACGAAGTCGATGGGCGGCGACGCGACGAGCGGCGGATGGAGCGGCGCCGGACGGTCGTTCTCGAGAAACTGGTAGCCGACCGCCGCCGTCGCCAGAGCGTCGGGCGTAAAGACCGGCGAGCTGTCGCGCATTCCGAGCGGTTCGAAGACGTGCTTTACGACCGCATCCGACCACGGCACGCCCGCGACCGCCGCGAGGATGGCGCCCGCGGTGGCGTATCCGTCGTTCGAGTACGACCACGAGGCTCCGGGACGAAAGATCGTGTGCGCCTGACGCAGTGCGACGAGGTCGTAGAGATAGCCGACCTCGGATGCGTAGTCGTCCGGTAGCCCGGCGGTGTGCGAGAGCAGCTGATGAACGACGATCGGCGTGCCTTCGCTGTTGATCGAGAACCACGGCAGGTAGCGCGAAACGGGCGCGTTGAGATCGAGCCGGCCCGCGTCCGAGAGCGAGAGCAGGCTCAGCGAGGTCATGGACTTGGTGATCGAGCCGATAGCGAAGCGCGTCTGCGGCGTAACCGGCTGACGCAGCTCCACGTTGGCGTACCCCAACGTGATGACTCGCAGCGTGCGATGACGGTCGGTAATCCCGATGGAGAGACCGGGCGTACCCTGATATTGCATCGCGGCGGGAGCGTACGAGGCGATCTTTCCCAGCGCCGCGTCAAGCGTCGCCGGCTTCGCCGCCGCGGGACGCTCCGCGAGCGCCGTTATGGCGATGGCCGTCAGCGCTAGAGCGATGAAGCGTCCCACAATAGCGCAATACTAGAGTAGGCGGCCTGCAAAAAGCCTTCCGGCGTGAAACGTTCCTTTTCGCCCGGGGGTTAAGCTCCGTACCATGGCACGCATCTACGACAACTTCGCCGATACATTCGGCAACACGCCCTTGGTCAGGATTCCGCGACTGGGCGGGGGTCTGCCCGCGACGCTTTTGGTGAAAATGGAGTCGTTCAACCCGGCGGGCTCGGTGAAGGATCGCATCGGGATCGCCATGATCGAAGCGGGAGAGCGCGACGGTAGGCTCCTTCCCGGAATGACGATTCTGGAGCCGACCAGCGGCAACACCGGCATTGCGTTGGCCTTCGTGGCAGCTGCGAAAGGCTATCCGTTGATCTTGGTGATGCCGGATACAATGACGATCGAGCGGCGGAGCTTGCTCAAGGCGTACGGAGCGCAAGTCGTCCTAACGCCCGGCGCGCAGGGGATGCCCGGCGCCGTTGCGCGAGCGAATGAGATTCTCGCGGCCGCGCCGAGCAAGTATTTCATGCCGCAGCAGTTCGAGAATCCCGCGAATCCGCAAATTCACCGGCGAACCACCGCCGAAGAGATTTGGCGCGATACGGACGGCGCCGTCGACGTCGTGATCTCGGCGATCGGAACCGGCGGCACAATCACCGGCGTCGGTGAAGTGCTCAAGTCGCGCAAGCCGGAGATCAAGGTGATCGCCGTGGAGCCCGAGGGCTCGCCCGTCCTCTCCGGCGGAAAGCCCGGCCCGCACAAAATTCAGGGCACGGGCGCCGGGTTCGTTCCCAAAGTGCTCAACACCGCGATATATGACGAGGTCATCCGCGTTTCCGATAATGACGCGATCGCGACCGCCCGGCGATTGGCTCGCGAGGAGGGCATGCTCGTCGGCATTTCGACCGGTGCGAATGTTTTTGCCGCGCTCGCCGTGGCGGCACGCAAAGAATCGGCCGGAAACACAATCGTGACCTTCGCTTGCGACACCGGGGAGCGCTACTTGAGCAATCCCGTCTTCGCCGAGCAGGAAGCGACGATCGTCGAGCCGGCGCTGGTTTGAGCGATCCGCTCCTTGTTGAGGTAACCCGCGGAGATCTCGTCGAGTCCGTGCACCGCGTCGCCGCGTGCGTGGTGGACACGCGCGACGCCGTGCTGTACCAGGCCGGCGACATTGAGGTCCCGGTATACCTGCGCTCGTCCGCCAAGCCGTTCATCGCAGCGGCGATCGCGCGATCGGGCGCGGTGGCGCGCTTCAATTTAGCGCCGCGCGAGATCGCCGTGATCGCGGCGTCGCACTACGGCGAACCCTTTCACTTGGATGCCGTTGAGTCCATACTCGACAAGATCGGCATGGACGCCGCCGCTTTGCAGTGCGGCGCGCACTGGCCCTACGACGAATCCGCGGCGGCCGCGTTGCGGGCCGCCGGCAAAAAACCTACGGCGCTGCACAACAACTGTTCGGGGAAGCATGCCGGCATTCTCGCGCTGTGCACGACGATCGGCGCCGATACTGCGACGTACCTGGAGCCCGAAAATCCCGCGCAACGCTACATCCTGGAGTTTTGCGCGCGCATTACCGGCGACGATGCCGTAACTTGGCCCCTCGGCGTTGACGGCTGCGGCATTCCGGTGTATGCGACGAGCCTGCGCGCGGCGGCACGCTCGTTCGGGCGTCTCGCAACCCAAGATGGCGTGGACCTAGCGGACGCCGCGGCATTGCGCGCGGTTCGCGATGCGATGCTGGCGTTTCCGGAGTACGTCGCGGGGACGGCGCAGTTCGACACGGAGCTGATGCGCGTCGCTGTCGGGAGCGTCGTGGCCAAGGCAGGCGCGGAAGGGGTTCACGGCGCGGGCGCGATCCCGCTCGGCTACGGCTACGCGGCCAAGGTCCTCGACGGAAGCTCCCGAGCGCGCGGTCCCTCAACGATCGCCGTGCTGCGCCACATCGGCATCCTCGATGAGGGAAAAGCCGAAGAGTTGGCACGTTTCGCCGCGCCGCCGGTGTATAATCGGGCCGGTGAAATCGTTGGACGGATCCGCGTATCTCCGCGCGCTTGACGAGCGCGTTTTAGTTTTCGACGGAGCCATGGGCACCCAGCTCATGGCGCTGGAGCTGTCCGCCGACGATTTTGGCGGCGCTCCCTATCACGGCTGCAACGAGGCGCTCGTCCTCACCCGTCCGGATATCGTTGCAGCGATTCACGAGTCGTACTTGGCTGCCGGCGCGGACGTCGTGGAAACCGACTCGTTTACCGGGTCGCGCCTGAAGCTTGGCGAGTACGGCCTGCACGAGAAAACCTACGAGATCAACTACTGCGCCGCCGAGATCGCCCGCCGAGCGTGCGACGCCGTTGCGACGGCACGCCACCCGAGGTTCGTCGCCGGCTCAATTGGCCCGACCGGGATGCTGATCTCGTCGTCGGATCCGACGCTTTCGAAGATCACGTACGCGGAACTGCGGGACATTTACGGAGAGCAGGTGCGGGCCCTCGTCGAGGGCGGCGCCGACCTGCTGCTGTTAGAGACGATGCAGGACCTGCTCGAGTTGAAGGCGGCGATCGCGGGAGCGCGGCGCGAGTTTGCGCGCGGATTGCGGCGGGTGCCGATTCAAGCCCAGCCGACCCTGATCAGCGAGGGGCGCATGCTGCTAGGCACCGACATTCGCGCGGTTTGCGCAACGCTGGATGCGCTGGACGTAGACGTCGTGGGCCTCAACTGCTCGACGGGGCCGGCGCAAATGCGCGACTCGATCCGGTATCTCTGTGAAAACGCGCGCGCCTTCGTGAGCGTGGTGCCGAACGCGGGACTGCCGCTGATGGGTCAGAGCGGCGAAACGATCTATCCGGAGTTGCCGGAGGAGCTCGCGCACGAGCTCGCGAGCTTCGTCGAGGACTTTGGCGTCAACGCGGTCGGCGGTTGCTGCGGCACCACGCCGCAACACATCAGCGCCCTGCGCGCTGCCGTGCAAAGCGTGGAACGCAAGCGCCGGGTCGTCGCCGAGCGCGCGGAAGAAGCGGCGTCGGCGATCACCGCGGTCTCGCTCGTGCAACAGCCCGCGCCTCTGATCGTCGGCGAGCGGATCAACGCGCAGGGATCGCGCCGCATCAAGCGGCTGCTCTTGGCCGAAGATTACGACGCGATCGCCCTGGTAGCACGCGAGCAGGTGGAAGGCGGCGCGCACGTTCTGGACGTCTGCTGCGCGTTGACCGAACGCGCGGACGAGGACGAGCAGATGCGCCACGTCGTCCGGCGCCTGGCGCAATCGATCGAAGCGCCGCTGGTGATCGATTCGACCGAGCCGAAAGTGCTCGAAACGGCGCTGCAAAACTACGCCGGCCGCGCCGTCATCAACTCGGTGCATCTTGAGTCGGGCCGCGCGAAGATGGATGCCGTCATGCCGCTCGCCCGCGAACATGGCGCCGCGGTGATCGCGCTGACGATCGACGAAAGCGGAATGGCGAAGACCGCAGCGCGTAAAGTGGAAGTAGCGCGCCGCATCTACGATATCGCCGTGAAGGAGTACGGCCTGCCGCCCGGCGCGCTGATCTTCGACGATCTCACGTTTACCCTGGCAACGGGCGACGCCGAGTTTCGCGATTCGGCCAAGGAGACGATCGAGGGAATCACGCTGATCAAGCGTGAGCTGCCGGGCGTTTTGACGTCGCTCGGCGTCTCGAACGTCTCGTTCGGATTGAAACCGGCGGCGCGCGGCGTGCTGAACTCGGTCTTTCTGCATCACTGCGTGCAGGCGGGTCTCGACTGCGCGCTCGTGCACGCCAAAGAAATCGTTCCCTACTTCGAAATCGACGCGGCCGTCCGGGAGCTCTGCGACGATCTCGTATTCAACGCCAGAGAAGACGCTCTCGCGCGGCTGATCGAGCACTTCGAGGCCAACGCCGGCGAATCGGCGGCCGACGCAACGATGGCGGAGGCGATCGAGGATCTGCCGATCGAGCAGCGCATCGCGCAAGCGATCTTGGGCCGGCGCAAGGACGGCATAGAGGCGAAGATCGACGAGGCCTTGGAGCAACGCACGCCGGTGCAGGTGCTCAACGAGATTCTCTTGCCTGCGATGAAAGAGGTGGGCGACCGCTTCGGTCGCGGCGAGCTCATCTTGCCGTTCGTCTTACAGTCGGCGGAGGTGATGAAGAAGGCCGTCGCCCACCTCGAGCAGTTTCTCGAGCGGCGCGCAGGCGCGACGAAAGGCACGGTGGTGCTGGCGACCGTTTTCGGCGACGTTCACGACATCGGCAAGAACCTCGTCCACACGATTTTGTCGAACAACGGCTACACCGTGCACGACCTTGGCAAGCAGGTGCCGATGAACGTGATTCTCGACAAGGCGGTCGAGGTGCAGGCCGATGCGATCGGCCTCTCCGCGCTGCTGGTCTCGACCAGCAAACAGATGCCGATCTGCGTCGAAGAGCAAGACTCCCGCGGTCTGCACTTTCCCGTGATCGTCGGCGGCGCGGCGATCAATCGCGACTTTGGGCGGCGTATCGCGATGCTGGACGACGGCGCGCGCTTCTTCGAGCCCGGCCTATTCTATGCGCGCGACGCGTTCGAGGGTCTCGAGATCGTCGACGCCCTCACGGGAGACGCAGCGCGGCGCGATGCGCTCCTCGAAGCGGCCAAACGCGACGCCGTTGCGGCGCAAGCGCGGCGCAGGCCCGCGGCGGTGACGCGGCCCGTTGCCGTTTCCGCCGTTAAGCAAGAACACGCCGACGTTCCCACACCGCCGTTTTGGGGGGCGCGCACGCTCGAGCCAACGCCGGACGTGCTCTGGCCGTGTTTCGATTTGCGCAGCCTGTACCGTCTGTCGTGGGGTGCGGCCAACGTCAAAGGTGGCGCATTCGAACGCCTAGTCGCCGACGAGTTCGAGCCGCGACTGCGCCGTTATCAGCGAGAGTCCATCGAAGACGGCACCTTACTGCCGCGCGCCGTCTATGGATACTTCCCGGCGGCCGGCGCGAGCGACAACGTCATTTTGTACGATCCTCGGGATCACCGAACGGAAGTCGCTCGCATGGAGTTTCCCCGGCAGGTCGGCGGCGAGCATTTGAGTTTAGCCGATTACCTGCGCGAACCGCAGGGCGGGGGTCCTTCGGACGTCGTCGCGCTGCAGATCGTTACGGTCGGCGAACGCGCGGCCGCGCGAATCGCGGCGCTGCAGTCTGCCGGCGAATACAGCGAAGCGTACTTTCTGCACGGCTTCTCGGTGCAATCGGCCGAAGCGCTGGCGGAGTATGTCCACCGCCATATCCGTGCCGAGCTCGGGTTACCCGAGGAACGCGGCAAGCGCTACTCCTGGGGCTACGGGGCATGTCCGGATTTGAGCCAGCACGAGATCGTGTTTCGCCTGCTCGACGCCACGAAGGCGATCGGCGTCACGCTAACGCCGGGCTTTCAGATCGTTCCGGAGCAATCGACCGCGGCGATCGTGATGCACCATCCGAAGGCCACCTACTTTAACGCGGCAGCAGTCCGGGAGCTCGCCGCCTCATAGCCCCGGTTCCCCTAGCAGGCGCTCGCGCGCCGCGGGCGTACCGTTTGGAACGATGACCGTCCGGACGATTCTCTACGTCGGCCTGGCCGTTGTGGCGGTGGTACTGATCGTGGCCTTGGTGCGCGCGCTGCCGCGCGATCGCTCGAGGCGACCGACTCCGCTATCGGCGGCGATCGCTATCGGCATCGGCTTCGTCACGAACTTCTTCGATACGCTCGGCATCGGATCGTTCGCGACGACGACGTCGCTCTTTAAGTTCCTGCGATTCGTTCCCGACGAACGCATCCCGGGAACGCTGAACGTCGGCCACGCGCTCCCCACGATCGCCGAAGCGGCCATCTTCATCGTCATCGTCGCGGTCGAGCCGCCGACGTTGATCCTCCTGATTCTCGCTTCCGTCATCGGTGCGTGGCTCGGCGCGGGCTGGGTGGCGCGCCTGCCGAGGCGCTCGGTGCAGATCGGTATGGGCAGCGCGCTGATCGCCGCCGCGGTGCTCTTCACTTTGAGCAATCTCAAGGGTAGTCACTTCGGCCTGAGCGGTGCGTCGCTGGGGTTGTTCGGAACGAAGCTCGCGATCGGCATCTTCGTGAGTTTTTGCCTGGGTGCGCTGATGACGATCGGTATCGGGTTGTACGCTCCGTGCATGATCTTGGTCAGCCTGCTCGGCATGAATCCGATCGCGGCGTTCCCCATCATGATGGGCTCCTGCGCATTTCTGATGCCCGTCGCAAGCCTGCGCTTTATCCGTTATAACGCGTTCTCGATGCGCGCCGCGATGGGGTTGACGCTCGGGGGCGTCCCGGGCGTGTTGATTGCGGCGTACCTCGTGAAGTCGCTGCCGTTGGTCTGGGTGCGCTGGCTCGTCGTAATCGTCGTGCTGTACGCCGCGATCACAATGCTGCGCTCGGCGCTAAACCGGCACCTCGAGCCGGTTGTAGACGAAACGGCCGCCGACCATCGTCGCGATGACGCCGTACTCTCGGTCCCAGAATGAAAGATCCGCGCGCGCCCCGCGCGTAACGCGACCCATCTCGGATTCGTGGCCGATGAGCCGCGCGGGCGCATGCGTGGCGGCGACAATCGCCTGAGCAAAAGGAATCTGAGCGTACGACATATAGTTGCGCAGCGCGTCGTCGATAGCTAAGGCGCTTCCCGCGATCGTGCCGTCCGCCGAGCGCATGACGCCGCCTTCCACTCGGTAACCCGGATCGGAGGCCGGCATGTTGTCGGTGACGAGCACGACTCGATCGCCGAGCGTGCGGTGCAGGATGTCGATCATCACCGGCGAGACGTGAAAACCGTCGCAAATGACTTGGACGAGCGTGCGGCGATCTTGAATGAACGCCGCCAAGAGCGATGGGTCGCGGTGGTCCAAGGGCGGCATGCCGTTGAAGGCGTGGGTCAGCGAACGAAAGCCTAGCCCGATGGCCAGCATGCCTTCGCGGTAGCGCGTCGCCGTGTGGCCCGCCGAACAAACGACGCCGTTGTCGAGAAAGACGCGTAGCGCGTCGCTCGCGCCGTCCACCTCGGGGGCCATCGTAACGAGCAGACACGCGCCGCGACAGGCCTCGATCATCTCCTTCGCGCGCTGCGCGCTCGCGGGCATCAACCATTCGTGGCGGTGAATCCGCCGAAACTTCGAGTTGAGAAACGGACCTTCGAAGTGAACGCCCAAGCAACGCGCGCCCTGCGGTGGCTCCTCTTCGAGCTCGTTCGCTGCTTCGACGATATCGGACGCGGCGTGCAGCATGGACTCCCACGGCGCCGTGATTACCCCCGCGACGAAGCCGGTCGCTCCCAGCCGCGCGTACGCCCGCGACACGACCGCGACCGCTTGCCCCTGGTCGCGGTTGAAGACGTACTCCTCGGCACCGTTGGTGTGGACGTCGATCAATCCGGGCGCGATGCTGCTGCCTTGGGGAAGGGGATAGTGGGCGTCGCCGTCGGCCGGAAGAACGTCCGCGATCCGCCCGTTCTCTATTGCGACGCGGCCGAACGTTGAGGTTCCGTCCCCAACCGCGATGAATGCCGGCCCAAGCAACATTGAGGTCTTCTCCTCTAACTGCGAATCAGCTAGCTGCGAATCAGCGCAAGTGCCTCATCGCGGTGTTGCTCCATCAGTTCGCGGGTATCGCCTTCGACGTTGAGCCGCAGCAACGGTTCGGTGTTCGACGGACGGACGTTCATCCACCAGTGCGGATACGAGATCGTTACGCCATCGAGGTGATCGATGTCGGCATCTTTATAGTGTTCCTGGATCTCCGCCAGCTTCGCGGGGATGTCGTTCACCTTGGTGTTGATCTCCCCCGAGCGAAACCGGGTGTCGATCGGCGCGATTACCTCGCTCACCGGTTTTCCGGCCTCGCTGAAGAGCTCCAAACAGGCAAGAAGCGCGATCATTCCCGAGTCGGCGTACCAGTTGTCGCGAAAATAAAAGTGTCCGCTATGCTCGCCTCCAAAGACGATGTCTTGTTCCCGCATGATTTCCTTGATGATCGAGTGTCCGACTTTCGAACGGACGGGAATGCCGCCAGCCTTTTCGATCAGCTCGGGGACGCTGCGGCTGCAGATCAGATTGTATAGAATTTTTGAACCGGGATGCTTCTTCAACGTGTTGAGGGCCACGAGCGCGGTAACGGTGCTGCCGTCGATCAGTCCGGCCTTTTCGTCTACGATGAACATGCGGTCGGCGTCTCCGTCGAAGGCGACCCCGAGATCGCAGTGATGCTTCTTCACCTCGGCCTGCAGGTCGGCCATGTTCTCCGGTTCGATCGGGCTTGCCGGATGATTGGGGAAACTGCCGTCGAGCTCAAAGTAGATCGGCACGACGTCGCACGGCAGGGATCGAAAGACGTGGGGAATCGTTTCGCCGGCCATACCGTTGCCCGCATCGATCGCGATTTTAAACGGCTTGATCTTCGCGCGGTCGACGAAGGACAGGCAGTGCTCCGCAAAATCGTCCAGGATGTCTCGCTCCGAGATCGTGCCGGGCTTCGCTGCCTTCGGCGGCAACTCGCCCGACGCAAGCCGCTGCGCAATGGTGGATAGTCCGGTGTCGAGCGAGATCGCTCGTGCCTGCGCCCGCGTAAACTTCATTCCGTTGTATTGCGCCGGATTGTGCGACGCCGTGATCATGACGCCGCCGTCGAACCCAAACTTCCCGACCGCAAAATAGAGCGCGTCGGTCGACACCATCCCGATCTGCACGACGTCGGCGCCGGCGTCGCTTGCGCCGCGCGCAAAGCCCTGCGCGAGGTGGGCGCCCGACGGCCGCATGTCGCGACCGGCGGCGATGCGCGGCTTATCTACCCCCAGTAACGCAACGAAGCAGCGCCCGATCGCGTAAGCGACGTCTTCGTTGAGCTGCGTTGGGTAGATGCCTCGAACGTCGTAGGACTTGAAGATCCCGGGATCGACTTTCGTTTGCACGGGAGCGCGTTCTTCGACCGCACCGGCGCGATGCCTTCGAGGCCGCGCGAAGACGCGTGGCGTCCCGTCGGCGAGATTGATGCGGTCGAGCGCGATGCCGTAGGCGCGTTCGATCAGCTCCGTGCCCAGCAGGCGTTGCGGCGTCGCGATCGCAAGCAACTGTCGTTCGCTCAGAAGCGCGATCCGATCGGCGTAGGCCGACGCCTCGTTGAGGTCGTGGAGGGCGCAGAGAATGGTCTTGCCGCCGCGCGCCAAGCGCACGAGCAGTTGCAAAATCTCCTGCGCGACGCGCACGTCTAAGTGGCTCGTCGGCTCGTCGAGAAGAAGAATCGGCGTTTCTTGCGCGAGGCCGAGTGCAATCCACGCGCGCTGACGCTCGCCCGCGCTCAGCGTCGCGACGTCGCGATCCGCCATGTCGCGCATTCCGACCGACGCGATCGCCGTATCAATGGCGGCTTCGTCGTTCGGATTGCGCGTCCAACGCCACCACTTCGCATGTGCGAGCCGTCCCATCGCTACGACCTCGCGAACCGCCAAGTGCTCGAACACCGTCTCTTCGGCGGTGACGAACGCGGCGCGCGTTGCGCGCTCGCGCACGGACAGCGCGCGAAGATCGCTACCCATGACCAGCACCGCGCCCGACGAAATCGGATGCAGACCGGCGATCGTGCGCAAGAGCGTCGTCTTGCCGACGCCGTTTGGACCGACGACGGCAACGAACTCGCCGGGCGCAATCCGCGCCCGGAGATTGCGTAGCAGGTCGCGCCCGCCGATGCGAACCGTCAGCGCGTCGAGGGCGATCATCCTCCGGCGCCGGCGCGTCCTGCCGGACGCAAGTAGAGATAGAGGAACGCCGGAACGCCGATCAGCGCCAACAGTACGCCGATCGGCAACTCCGCCGGTGCGACGATCCTGCGGCAGACCGCGTCGGCGACCATGCAG